>Ga0210003_1000316_pt1 | contig 43251 bp, 42 predicted proteins | sample LantaG_FD_182804 | JGI IMG/M metagenome (GOLD analysis project Ga0210003, IMG submission 182804) | Deep subsurface microbial communities from Baltic Sea to uncover new lineages of life (NeLLi) - Landsort_02402 metaG (SPAdes) (version 2) | ecosystem: Environmental > Aquatic > Marine > Oceanic >...
GCTGCCCGTCCACCCATTTTGAGAAGGACCCGCAATGGTGGTTCAATTTCACATATCGTCAAGACAGGGAAAGAGGTCAGGGTTTCACCGAAGATTTGTGGGCGCCCGGCTTTTTCAAGTGCCGAATAGACAAACCGGCAAAGATTGTCCTCTGGGCAAGCCTTAGCCCCCCCACGGCCGGACATAAGCATAATCCTGTAATAGATACCGATATTGATAAAGTCTGTAAAGATTTGCAAAGGTACCGGAAAGAGCTGAAACTTCAGGTGAAAAAAGCGAAAAGCGAATTCCGAATCCCTGCTTCGAACGGCCGGTCAAAAAAGCAAGATTTGAGAATTGGAAACGGGAAATATTTTGAGATGCTATGTTTGGCTGCCGAGCAGCTTGTTACGAAACGTCAAACGAAGAATAATACCAGTACGACTATTATCGCCGGCTATCCCTGGTTTGCGGACTGGGGCAGGGATGCGTTTATCTCACTGCCGGGTCTTTTGCTTGCAACCGGAAGGTTCGAGGAGGCAAAATCGGTCTTGACAACATTTGCCGCAGTGGCGGATGAGGGAATGATTCCGAATCGTTTCGATGATAACAGCAATGCCACTCACTTTAATAGTGTCGATGCCTCTCTTTGGTTTATCAACGCAGCGTTTCAATACCTGCGAGCCACGGATGATTCAGAGACTTTCATGCAGGAGCTTATGCCGACAATCCGCTGGATTATAGATTCATACCATAAGGGCACGAGGTTCGGCATTCATGCCGACGCCGACGGGCTCATCTCCGCGGGCGACGAGCAGACGCAGTTGACCTGGATGGATGCCAAATGTGACGGCGTCGCTTTTACGCCCAGATATGGAAAAGCGGTTGAGGTCAACGCGCTGTGGTATAATTGTCTCTGCCTCCTGGCTGAATTCTATGCCGACCGGGACGAAGAAAACGCCAAACTTTATAAATCTATGGCAGATAAGGTTCGGACTGGTTTCCGTAACTCGTTCTGGAACGACGGTAAAGGTTACTTAAACGATTGCATTTTGCCCGACGGTTCGATAGATGACAGCCTTCGGCCGAACCAGATATTCGCAGTTTCCCTGAATTTCTCGCCATTATCGCAGCAGCAGCAGGCTTCGGTTGTAGAGGTGGTGCAAAAACATTTATTAACACCATACGGGCTGCGAACGCTCAGTCCGGATGCAGCGGACTACAAAGGCGAATATACCGGATCGCTGCGAGACCGCGATGAGGCTTATCATCAGGGTACAGTCTGGCCGTATCTGATCGGGCCGTTTATAGAGGCATATTTGAAAGTAAACGGTTTCAGCCCGGAAAACAAAAAACAAGCCGCCGAATTCATTGAACCTTTGCTTGAGCATCTAACCGAAAACGGCTGCCTCGGGAGTATCTCAGAGATATTCGACGGCGATGAGCCTCATAAACCGAAAGGCTGCTTCGCCCAGGCATGGAGCGTCGCCGAATTAATAAGAGCCTATCGGTTAATTTGCAGCTAAAACAAATCAATGACGATCGGCGAGTTTTAACACTTTAATTCTTCGCGAATCAGGCAGCCGTCGCAGGGACAGAATGCGCGGATGTTCTTTTCCGGCGTTGCCGGCGGCACCTCGCAGCCCGGCATCAAAATGAACTTGTCCGGCACCGATTCGATACACGCTCTGGCGGCCTCGGCTACCTCCTCCGGACTGCCCTCGAATAAAACGCCCGCCGGATTGAAATTGCCGCACAGTATAACTTCGGGACCGACAAGCTCTCTGGCCCGGGCAAGAGGAACCATCCAGTCAACGTCAATGATATCGGCGCCACTGTCAGGCATGAATTGCACAATATTTGATATGTTGCCGCAGATGTGTAGTTTCACGGTGCCGCCGGCATCGTGAATAGCCTCAATCAGCTTTTTCTCCAGAGGTAGAACAAGCTCGGCATACATATCCGGTGTAATCAGGCTCGCTGCCGCGTCGCCTACCCCAATCATGTCCGCTCCGGCCTTGACTTGAGCGAGAGCAAAGGCAATGGCGTTTTGAACAATCACCTCGCCTGCCTCGACAAACATTTCCGGCTCGTCGATCAAATCCAGCATGGCGTTTTCCACGCCCCGCAGGTCACCGTACTCGGCCATGGGCCCTTCCACCCAACCTAATACGCTGTGCGTCTGTCCAATCTCGGCAGCCATTTTCCGCACGCTCTCGATCCGTTGTTTTGTCCGCTCCGCGTTTTCGATATCGAACCGTTTGACCCGTGATATCTCGCTGCGTGTCTTGATTAATAGCTCTTTCGGTCTTCCCACGCCCTCGGGAGGATATTCGAATTCCATCCCATACGCAGATGCCTCTCGCCAGGGATCGCTTATCGCACTGGTCTGGTCGAGATTAAAGGCCCGCGTCACTGCAAGCTGCGCCTCGGCCAGAATATCGCCATCAAGGTAATAATCCCTGTAAGTATGCCCGATGAAATGGGAGGCCCAAGCCATAAAAATAGGAGTTACGGCGGGACGATCATAAGAATCGCCCTTGAGAATCGCGTTAATTCGTTCTTTCGGAGTCATAAATCACCTCATTTCGTATCTCGTGGCTCGTGGCCCGTGTCTCGTGTTTCGAGCGATGAATTAACCAAGCCCAAAAACGAGGCTTTGACCTGTTCAAATGTCGGCATTTTAGGTGTCTTTTCGACATTTGATTTCTTCGGCCATCGATGCGAAATCATCAGCAGATAATCGAAGCCGGCCGGGATTTCTTCCTGGTTCTGCCGGAACGCCTCCCGCATCAGGCGTTTGAGCCGGTTGCGGACAACGGCATTGCCGCGGGATTTGCCGACCGAAACGCCCAGCCGGGAATATTCACAATCATTCCGGGCAATATAGAGCGTCAAAACCCCATTGCTCAGACGCCGACCGCGAGCCATGACGGCTTTGAATTGACTGTTGCTGACAAGCCTTTTCTTTTTCGGGAAGGAAAACCGCTTCATAACATATTCTTCAAGTCATAGCTGTTCTATAGCACGAAAACTTATCTATTTCGGTTCAACGCCAGGAATCTCGCCGGCCTTTTTCAGCGCAATCTTCGTAAGAATCGGCCCGATGATTTCAAAGAAGATGCAGGTCGCCGTAATCGTGGCCAGAACCGAAGAACCAATTGCCAGGGCATGTGGAGCATTATACCTGGCATTGAGCTGTGTAAATTCATGCTTAACGATCAGCGACAGGCCGATTGCCACGCCGGCCTGGGAGAGAATCCCCAGCCCGACATATTTTTTTACTTTGTCCTCCACGTGCCCGAAAAAGGCCCCGATGCGGGCCCCGCCGATCAGACCAGCCGACCGAGCGAGCACGTAAACAACCCCGACAGCTCCGAGTGCGGGCAGGGCCGACAACTGCAGATGCGCGCCGGCCAGGCAGAAAAACAACACGAACAGCAGCGGCATTACTTCCAGTAGCGGAGCCGTCACACGATGCAGCAGCGATTCGTGTCGTGCGTTGGCCAGGACGAATCCGACCACCATATTAGTCAAAATCAGCGACAAATGCCAGCGTATAGACAGGCCGGTACAAATAAGGATCACGCCGAAAACAACAATAAGAATATCCCTGGCACTTTGCAGCTTGCGCACCAGGCGGTAAAACAACAATCCGGCCACTCCGCCGACGACAAAACTCAAGCCGATTTCTTTCGCCGGGGCCAATAAAGCCCCAAGAATACCTTCGGCTGCGCCGGAAGCCTCCGTTATCAAAAGGGTTTTTGCCAGGGCGGCTGCGAAACCGAAAATTATAATGGCCAACCCGTCGTCGAATCCCACCACGGCATAAAGTGTCGTGGTCAAGCTGCCTTTCGCCCTGCACTCCTGAATGACCGCAACAGTACCCGCTGGTGCGCTGGCCGGCGCCATCGATCCGAAAATCAACGCCAGTGGTAAATCACGAGTAAGGGCATATACGGCAAGAACTACAATAAAAAAAGCGCCGAAAGACTCCGCTAAGATAATGGAGATAATCCCCCCACCAAGGCGCTTCAGCGTGGACAGATTCAGTTCGGAACCGATGCTGAAGGCCACGAATCCCAGGGCAATTTCCGTAATGAACGAAAGCCGTTCCATTGAAGGCTCGTCAAAGAGATGCAGTACCGACGGCCCGAGAACGACGCCGACGAGCATATAGCCTATCAGTGACGGCAATTTGACCAGCCGTGCCAGCCGGCCGACGTAGAATGATAAGAGCGTCGCCGCCCCCATGAGAGTCAACCCGGAGATATGAAGGAAAGACCAGTCGGTTGTTATTGCAAGAACTGCCATCTTTATTGCATCTGCCCTTATGTATTCAACGAGCCGGCCACATAATTAACTTCCTGGACGGTTGCCATCACACCGGCACTTTTGCCAAGATCACCGGCGACACTCTCGATTCGCCGCAGCGCCTCGTTAGTCAGCCCCTTATCAACGACAGCAATGATTATCCTGCCAAAATTGGATGGCTCATCGGACCAGAAGCTCGCAAAAAGAGGCAATTTCGAAAGATACACGCCCGCGTTCTCGGCCCCGACAACAACCAGAGAGCTGGATTCGATGCCGGTCATGATTTGCAGAACATCCCTGAAAATATCCTCGCTTTGTATGAAGACGTGAATCAGGCTCTTGGAAACGCGCTTCCTGCCGTTTATTTCCACGTCCTGACCCCGCATAAAACTCTCGTACACGCCATCAGGTGTCTGCTCGGCCACGATCTGTTCCAGCGATTTCGGAGCCAACAGCCTCTGCGAAATGACCGAGAGCAGCCTTAGGTGCTTGTTGGATTCCACCTCGGGAGCGACAATATAAACGATCAGCCTGACCTTCCGGCCGTCCAGGGCGTCAAAGTCGACTCCGGACGGAACCGTTAATATCCCCACAACGAATTCCTTTGCCGATTTCAGCCGGCAGTGGGGAATCGCGATGCCCTTGCCGACGCCGGTGGAGCCGAGCGACTCGCGAGCTTCGAGTCCCGCAAGAATCTCCTGCTCGGACACATCACCCAGGACCGCACTTTTCTTGGCTGACTGCGCAATCCGGAGCAAAGCATCAGCCTTGTTGTCAAGATCCGCTCCAGCAACGATACATTCCTTTTTTAAAACGTCGATAAGTTTCATGGCTCATTTCCCTTGTTCGTATCTTTTTTGGATTCAATCTGCTCAGGATAGACCTCTTTCAGATATGCCGAAGTGATCTCATACAGGCTGAGTTGACCGATGATATGCATCTGATCGTCAACTACCGGAAGTTCGTTGATCTTTTCGTGCACCAGGATGTTGGCCATGTCACTCAGCGAAGTGGCTTCTTTTACAAAGCGAGGGCTGTCGTCCATAATGTCACCGACCGTTTTAGCCTCGAAAGATGCGTACTTTCCAACGGACAGCTCGCTGCTGCTATCGACAACAGCTTCAAAAGGAAACAGATATTTGACAACATCGCTCATGCGGACCGAGCCAACAAGACCGCCTTTTTTATTCACGACGTAGGCATACCTCGTTCGCGGGTCTTTATTCATCACCGCAAGAAGATCCTCGACCATCTGATCAGGACTTACGATGACCGGATCTTTGACCAGGAGGTGTCTCACATCGCGAACCTTCATATTGCCAAGCTTCATTCGCGGGGCCATTTTTTCATCTTTAGTATCGACCTTGCTCCTGCTTCTTTTGAACTCTATCGCCTGTCGTCTCCGGAAAACCTCGATGTCGATCCGCTCTCTGACCTTGGCTCTATCGAGAATTCCGACCGGCACGCTTAGCGAAGTCGAAGGATCGCCGCTACCGGGCTCGACGACAGGGATTTGGTCAACATTTAGCTCGTACATCTGATCGAGAACCTCCTTCAGCGATGACGAAGAAAATACCTGCTGCTCGACCGGTCTCATCACATCGGATACAAGCAGCCAGGTCCACGAATCCGGATTGCTCAGCACGTTCTTGAGAGCTTCCAGCGACAAAACCCCTACCATCCGGTCGTGGCGATCGACAACAGGATAGATCAAATAGTCGTGCTTTACAAATATCTGGGCGGCATTGGTTATCGGCTCACCCTCCCGGACGGTGATTACATCTGTCTCCATTACATCTTTTACGGTCCATGAATCGATCACGTCTTCTTTGGTTACGTTCCGGCCGACTTCTCCGCTGAGCTTCAAAGCAAGTTTAACCATCGGGGGGCCGAACAACTGGACAATCAGAGTCGTCGCGGCGATGCCGAAAATCACTACGTCGCCCAGCATCAGCTTCCCATCGACCGGCACTTCCATCAGGTAATGGCTGGCCATGATGGACAGGCCGATGGCAACGCCTCCCTGGGCGAAAAGGCCGAGACCCAGGTACCGCCTGACAACTGGTTCGCTCCCGGTGATTCTTGCTCCGATATAGGCGCCAACGACCTTGCCGATGCTGCGACAGAAGACATATATAATAACAATACCCCAGAGCCAGCCGGGCATTTCGTTTATGGACAATCGCGCCCCGGCCAGGACAAAAAACAGCACGTAAATCGGAGCCGAGAAGCTTCGCACAGACTCGAACAAGCTCGTACTTCTTTTCGGAAGCATATTCGCCAAAACGCATCCCATCGTCATCGAGGTGAGGATGACGTCCATATTCGCATAGACGGCAATGCTTATCATCAGCAGAAGCAGGCCGATCGCAAACGCGAAGTTCTTCTGCAGCAGTTTCACACGCAGCAGAAGGATTCTCAAAATCGCCGCACCGATGAAACCCAGGACGACCGCACCAATAAGCTCAAGAAAAACCTTTCCCATCTCCTTAAGGACCGAATCGGAAACTCCCGCTGTCATCTTGACCAGGCCCGTCGCCAGGCCGTACAAAATCATTGCAAGAGCGTCGTCCAGGGCAACGATGGCCGTAAGTGACGTCGTCAGGACACCCAGAGAACGGTATTCCCAGAGCACATCGATGGTCGAGGCCGGATCCGTAGCCGAAGCGACCGCCCCGAACACGATTCCCGCCGCAAACGCTATAGAAAAATTGTGGAAAACAGCGTACATAAACAGGCCCGTAGAGACACCGACGAGCAAAAATGCAATCACACCCTCGCCGAGCAGTATAGCAACAAACTGGCGTGCGTATTTCTTGAATATTTCGGCCTTAAGCTCGCCCCCGACCAAAAAGCCGATGATGCCCAACGCAAAGAGTGTGAACGGCTGCAGCGCGGTTACATCCGTGTGTTTTACTAATTTCAGCCCGTTGTCTCCCACAATTAAGCCGATAACGATAAATCCGACCACCTGAGGGATGCGCAGCTTTTGAAAGAACGAAGCACCGACCAACCCGCCAACAATGCTGAATCCCAAAACGAAGAGAATACTGAAGCTTATGCTTTCCATATTCTTATTTCTCCCGCTCAACGAGGGTACGATAAAACGCCAGCGTGTCCGGCGCGGTTATCAGCGCGTTGCGCAGTTTCTCGCATTTGAGTTTGAGGCTCAGAGAGGACAAAAGCTTCAGATGTTCCGCGTGCTGGTTCTGCCCGGCTGCGATCATGAAAATAAGATGGACAGGGATCCCGTCCAACGATTGGTAATCGGTTATGGGATTGCGACAGAGGCCCGCGCACATCACAGGGCCCGTAACACTGGCCAGACGCACATGGGGAACCGCGATACCCATCCCGATGCCGGTACTCATCAGCTCTTCCCGGTAGAATATTCCCTTAGCCAGGGCGTCGCGATCCTCAACCTCTGGTGCCGTACCGAGACAATCAGTCAATGCCAGAAGGGCATCCCTTTTGGCCTTCGAGTCCAAAATCAAAACGCGCTGCGGCACTAAAACATGAGTAAGTTCAGGTTCCTTGGGCATTTTGCCTCATTCCTTAACATAACCTATAATTCATTATCCGAATCCTCAACTATTCACCTCCACAGCCCGTGTATACATTCCATCGGCTTCTTTCTGCCTGGACGGCACTTCGGCCCCGAGTCGGCGATTTACGGACCGCAAACTTAGATGCTCTGTCGCTGCTGTTTAAAAACAGGCATGATAATCCTTAAACTCGTTTTTCTCAAACGAATTTCGCGCGCAACAGACAATATACTTCTCAGATGTATCGGCGGTTCGTTTTTGCCCGGAACCGCCCCTGCCCGTGCAAAAGCTCCTATCTCGCGTTGACGGTCACGCCGGGCCACTCATCCGTGCGGAATGGACTGGCGGGCAATTCCTCCCGGTTATAGAAATTACATACGGGATTGTCCGCCCAGGCGTAGCGCACGGCAGCAGGCTCGGACACTTTGTCGCTGCTGACGACGATTGTATTACCGTCAATCTTCGCATCGGCCCAGACGAACTTGCGGTCCGCCCCGGCAATGGAAAAGCCTTTCAATTGTTCATCGCCTTTGGCGACAAGCCCCCCGCCCACATGGTCAAAGCTCAGAATGATGCTGCTGCCGTCGACCTTCATCGATTTGTAAATCGGCCCGGAATAAACCAGCTTCTTGCCGTATATCCCGGCCAGTGGCCACAGCGCCAGACGCTTACCGACATCCTGCTTGTTCTTCGGATGAATGTCGACGGCGTCACCGATATCTATAATCACAGCCATCCCCGTATTGGGTAGAGCCAACGTCATCGTCTGGGCCTCGCGCAACTCCGCCCAGGCACTTTCGCCCGGCTCCGGCCTGGTTTGCATGAAATTGGCCAACTGTACGAACAGGAAAGAGAATTTTCCCACGCCCCAATCGTCGCGCCAGTTCTTAATCATATCCGGAAAGATCGTTCGATACTGATAGGCCCGGCCGGCGTTGGTTTCGCCCTGATACCAGATCGCGCCCTGAATATCGTAAGGAATCAGCGGGGCAATCATAGCATTGTACAAGCCTGCGGGCGAATGAGGATTCCCGGGGCCAAACGGTGCACCCGGTCTGCGAGGCGAATTTTTCCCTTCGGCTTTGGCCTTTTCAACAGCCTGTTTCCATTCGGCTAATTTTTGCTTATACTCTTCCATGGCCTGCGGATATCTTGCTACAGCATCGGCGTAACGCTTGAGAATCGGCGCACTTTCCGGATTTGCTTCGAGCACTTCTCGCCTCGTCCACGCCTCAGCGGGCGTCCCGCCCCAGGATGTATTAATCAAACCAACCGGCACGTTAAGCTGCTTATGCAATTCTCGTCCGAAGAAATACGCCACAGCGGAAAAGCCCGGCACCGTCTCAGGGCTGCATTCGCTCCAGTTACCCACACAATCCGACTGCGGCGTCTCAGCCACTGTGAGCTTGACCGAGAACAGCCGAATCTTCGGATAACCGGCCTCGGCGATTTCCTGCTCGGCGTTCGCTGAAGACCGCACCGACATTTGCATATTCGACTGGCCCGAACAGACCCAGACTTCGCCGACAAGAATGTTCTTAATCGTTATCGTATTTTTGCCGGTGAGCGTCATTTCGTAAGGTCCGCCCGCCTTAGGCGGATTTATCCGGAACGTCCATTTGCCGTCCTTGTCTGCCGTAACCGCAAACTTCATACTGTTCCAGCTCACGCCGACCGCTACTTCTTCGCCCGGATCGGCCCAGCCCCAGATAGAGACTTTTCCGCCCTGCTGCAAAACCATGTTATCACCGATGACAGCCGGCAGCTTAACATCGGCAACGGCAGCGCCCGCGCCTACAAGCAGCAGAATTGAAATCAATATTAGTAGGGTGGGCTTTAGCCCACCGATCAATGATGGTGGGGCAAGCCCCACCCTACAACCACTTCTTTCGTAACTCATCTTTTCAACTCCTAATTTGTGCCATATTTCGTGTGCAGCGTGCCGCGTACCAACGCAGAACACAGAACGATGAACACAGAACGATGAACACAGAACGCACAATGTAATTGTCGCCATTAAATCAACTTTGTCCTGAAAATGCAACTATTCATTGTTTTTGACAGGATAACAGGATAATCTTGTAAACTTGTCCTGAGCGAAGCCGAACGGATCCCGTCTAAAAAAGAAGTGATACTCCGGCGATCTCGCGATGGTTTTTCAGTAAATAATGCTCTTTTGGTTAACAGGCAGGCAGGGTTTAGCGAAGTTCATCAGTATTGTATTATGAAACCGCCGATAGACACGGGTATCAGCAGTGAATGATTCGTGAGATTCAAGCCTTCTCATTATCTGCGTCCATCAGCTTATTAAAATAATATGGCACTTTGGTTTTGAAAGTCATCCGCTCGCCGCTGGTTGGGTGCTTGAAGGAAATCGACTGGGAATGTAGTGCTAAACGCCTGTATCCATCCTTGTCTTTTCCATATTTACGGTCGCCTACGACCGGATGTCCCTTATCAGCCAAATGTACCCGTATCTGATTCTTCCTGCCTGTCAAAAGATTAACCTCCAGCAGACTAAACTGCCTGGTCTCTTTAAGCACCTTATAAGCAGTATGTGCCAGTTTGCCTTTTGTTGCATCAGTTGTGGAATAGACGGTATAAGCCTTGTTCTCAGACAGGTATGAGCTGATAATCCCCTCTTTTTCAGCCAAATGACCATAAACAACCGCAACGTATGTCTTTTCCGTGTCTTTCCACTGGGCCTGCAAACGCAACTTAACTTCTTCACTTTTTGCAAATATCAGTACGCCGGAAGTCCACTGATCCAGCCTGTGAACAGTAAAAATCCGGTTTCGCGACTTTAGACTCCCCTTTCGTACATAATCGGTTAGAAAGTAGTGAGCCGTCCTGGATTTATTCGTCGCCGTCCCCACTGTCAACAGCCCCGCAGGCTTATCTACCACTAAGATATCTCTATCTTCGTAGATTATTTCCAGCCCTTTTGGCAGATGTCTTTTCTTAACCATACCGAGTACTATTCTATTACGTGATTGTCCCTACTATTCAATATTCAAAATTAGTATCCTGTCAACGGATTTCCCCTCGAAAGAGAAAGGGGTCAGGGTTGAATGGCACTTCCATAAGCCACAAGACCCGATAATGATGCAGAAAAACAGGCCTCCGAGCCGAAGAGATTGTTGTTATAGCAATCGAATCAACAAGGAGGTCTGTCATGGACAATTATACCAAAGGACGGCTGAGTAGCCAAGTCTCCCGTGTTCAGAAGTATCGTCGGCAAATGGTGGAAGATCAAGACCTGTGTTTCACTGAACTGTTACCCAAAGAACAGGTCGACGCAGCCATAAAGCGGCATCAAGTCTGCTTCCGTCAACGCCTGTACACACCGTTGATGACGATCTGGACATTCCTTTATCAGGTCTTAGCATCTGATCAGTCCTGCCGAGCGGCCGTCGCTCGTTTGCTGGCTTTCTTGTGCCTCGGTGGAGATAGCTCCCGAAGTGCTAAGACCGATCCCTATTGCAAGGCACGTCAGCGTCTGCCCGAGAAACTCCTGGCCGATCTGGCCCGTAGCAGCGGCAGCGACTTACAGCATCAGGTTCCGCCCACGGGACTCCTGGACGGCAGGCCCATCAAAATTGCCGATGGCACGACTGTGAGCATGCCGGACACACCGGAAAATCAGAAGGCCTATCCGCAGCAACCGGGGCAGAAGAAAGGCCTGGGCTTTCCTATCATGCGTTTGGTGGGCCTGATCAGTCTGTCCTGCGGGGCGGTGCTGGACGTGGCCATGGCGCGATACAGCGGTAAACGCACTGGCGAGACATCACTTTTGCGACAGTTACTCGACCAACTAAAAGCCGGGGACATCCTGCTGGCTGATGCAATGTTCTCCAACTATTGGACCATCGCCCTGTTGTTAGGGTGCGGTGTTGATATCGTCGGCCATCACGACAACAAGCGAAAGTTAGACTTTCGCAAGGGCCGGCGACTGGGCCGTTACGATCATGTCGTCGACTGGCATCGACCGCAACGGCCGTCGTGGATGAGCCAGCGCCTCTACCAGAGCCTGCCTGAGGTGCTGTCTATACGCGAACTGCGGGTAGATGTACGCCAGAAGGGTTTTCGATGCCGTCGTCTGCTTCTGAGCACGACACTTCTGGACGCACAACTCTATAGCAGAGAGGAAGTGGCTGCGGCTTTTCGTGCTCGCTGGCATGCAGAATTGGACTTACGTTCGATCAAGCAGGTCATGCAAATGGACGTGCTACGGTGCAAAAGTCCGGCCATGGTTCGTAAGGAGATTTGGATGCACCTGTTGGCATACAACCTAATCCGCAAATTGATGGCTCAGGCCGCCATGGCGGCAGGGCTTTGCCCACGTGACATCAGTTTCAAAGGTACGCTGCAAACACTGGTAGTCTTCGCTGTTGCCGGGTGGTCGTGTCCCGACCGAAGAAACGAATTGTATGCAGCCGTTCTCAGGGCGGTGGCCACACATCGCGTCAACGACAGACCGGATCGTATCGAGCCGCGCGCCGTGAAGAGACGCCCGAAGAAACTGGTCTATCTGAATGAACCGCGATCGATCGCCAAAAAACGTTTACTAAGCGGAACTTAAGGCTTATGGAAGTGCCATTCGGGTCAGACTTCATCATTGATTACACGTAATATCACTCGATAAAATTATCGAAAGACTTCTGAGCTATGCCCCCGCTACCGATGAAGGCCAGTTGAGGTTTCTTTTGGCCGAATCTCTTCAGGGCATAATTCACCAGGAACTAATCCCCACGGTAAACGGCGAACAAAGGGTTGCCTGCGAGGTATTGGTTGTCACGAGTGCCGCAAAGAACATAATCAGGAGAAAAGGTGGATTCTTCCTGAGGAGTGTTATCGAAACGGGCAAAAAGCACGGCATGGTGACAATGACCGAGTCCGTAAACGCCCTTCTCGAAGCCGGCACGATAAGCGAAGGCGTTGCGAAAGCCGTCCTGTCAAACTACAAGTAGTAAACCGTAAGATGCCACATCAGCAGTTACGATAGAAAGCGGACCATTCAATTTGAGAAAAACTTCAATTCACGTAGACTAAAAGTGCCGTTTGGCGTGTTTCTACTATGACGTGTGAGTACTCACGTAATTAAGGGCAAGCCCGTTGTGATAGAAGACAGACTATTAATCCGGAGGTTTAACGCAGGGGATATGGATGCTTTACGCCGTATATACGAGAAGTACAAGCCGGATTTGCTCGGTGTCGCCGGCGCGCTGCTGAATGATGGAATGGCAATAGAAGATGTGCTTCATGATGTTTTTGTCCGTTTTGCGTCTCAGGCCGGACACTTCCGGCTGAACGGTTCGCTCAAGGGCTATCTGGCAATTTGTGTCGCAAACCGGGCCAGAAATATCAATCGCAGTAACCGGCAAAACGGGCACGAAACACTCATCGAAACCGGTACCAAATCATCGGGCCAACCAGAACCTTCTCAGGCGGCAGGATTTACCGAGCGGCGACGTTTTGTAGCTGGTGCTCTGGCTCAACTGCCGCAAGAACAGCGTCAAGTGGTCGTCCTGCACGTGCTCAGTTCACTGCGTTTCCGCGAGATCGCTCAGCAAACCGGCGAGTCGGTTAATACCGTTCAAAGTCGCTACCGTTACGGGATTACCAAACTAAAGTCTCTACTGAATGGCGAGGTGGATTTATGAATCGAGCCGAGAAAATCAAAGAGCTGTTGTACAAGACATTTCATGAGTGTCCCGAAGAAACCGGATCAACGGCGATGGATGAGCGTATTCTCAACGATGCCTCCACAAGCATGAAACAGGCGATGGCCGCTAATCAGCAGATTTACCCCATCTCTAAATGGAGAAATATTATGAGAACCAGAACTGTAAAACTAACTACCGCCGCGGCGATCCTCGTTGCGGCATTCGTGCTAACAACATGGGAAAGGTCTACGGCGTGGTCCTTCGAACAGACTATCGCCGCGATCAAACAATTAAACAACCTGCAAATCAAAGGCAGAATGGACTACTGGTCCGAGCCTGTCGATTTCAACTTCTGGGTACGCTGCCCGGATCAGGAGTCGGAATTGGGCGCGATGCGATTGGAATGCGAGAGGATGACCATGGTGGTTCGGCTCAAGGATAAAACGGTCTATTTCTATTGGCCCCGGGAGAATCTCGTCTTGATTACCCAAAAGGGCTCTGAGATTGACGATTTGAAATTCTGGTACCAGGCCGCCCAGGTTAGCCCATGGCTGACGGGTAAGATCGTCGAAACGCTTAAACTGTTCACGGACGACTGGAAACAGACTGTCGTGATGGACCCGGCAAGCGGCAATGAGCAAGTTCATGTAACATGCAGCTACCGGCCGTCCAACACCTCGATATCCTTCGTCGTGGACACGGAAACAAACCTCATTCAAAACGGCAAAATGTGGATGAACCTCCAGCAGACCGGAGACCCCCAATTCAATGGGCAGACTGTCATTTACAACCAGGACATTCCTGATGACTTCTTCGAATTCCAGATCCCTCCGGGAGCGAAGGTTGTCACCGATAAAGACATCGAAGAAAGCAAGGCTCTGTTCGATAAGGGTGAGAATCTGTTCCATAACGAGAAGAAGTATGCCGAGGCCATCGGGATATATCAGCAGGTCTATGAGAAGTTCCCGAAGATGAATATTGCCGAGACGGCTTTGATGATGATTGGCATATGTCACGGCCGGCTCGGGCAAACTGAAAAGGCGATCGAGGCATTCCAGAAGGCCGTCAGCGAGTACCCGAATCTCAAAGGTTGGATCGAGTCGACCTGGTTCTACCTCGGGTGCGCATACAGGGATATAGGACAAAAAGAAAAGGCCCTTGATGCCTTCGAGAAATGTCTGGCCGCAGGTCAGGGAGTCCGCAAGCCGGATCAATTCCCGTTAAAAGACGCTCGCGAGAACATCGCCAAAATTAAGGGCCAATAGGCGGAAAACTATTGCCCTAAAGATTATGCAGAACCTGCCGGCTTCGAGCTGCGAGGCCGGCAGGACTGCTCGGCAGGTAAGCAACATTGGAATATACAGAGACCATGTTTATGATGGAAGGACTGGTTAGAAAATGAAACCGAGGCGACTGAGACAGATAAGCCGTAGCGTGCTAACCATTACGGCGGCGATGTCTTTCCTCCTGTGGGCAGGGGTGACGATTCTCGTCCTGAAGTCGTACTGGCGTGCAGATCACTTCTCAATCAATCTTGAGAATCGGCGGTTCGAGATGAGTTCCGCGCTTGGCCGACTCTACGTCAGGGTGTCTATGCAGCTCCCCGAGACAATCAGTCCCTTCGACTCCGACATAAGCTGGAGCTGGTTCTCATCGGCGTCCCCATCGAGGTTTGCGCAGAACATGCAACGCCAATCGCGGAAGTATGGGATCGATCGATGGCAGTTCCTGGGGTTCCAATCGGTGCGTGGCGATCCGGCCCGTATCGTTGGAAGCACGGTGTGGCTTCGATTTGCACGAGGCCCCCTATGGCCCGCGCTGGTGGTCTTCGCTATCCTCCCAACTTGTTGGCTCTGGCGGCGCAGATCCTGGCCGCGCGAACAGCGGCGGATGGCCACTCGCACTCTGTTGGTAACATCCTCAATCCCGGTCGCGATATCGGTTGCGTTGCTTGCCTTGTTGTTCGTCAACGCCAGATTTCTGGGACCGGGAGAAACGCCGCTGTACGGCCGGACCTCCCATCCGTCGACACCGCTTGCATCCGACGCGAACGGCGTCATCCTGAAGGTCATGACGTACAACATCTGGATGGGCGGGGCCTACCGGGGCGGCTGGCGTTTCGAGAAGCCCGAAAGCGTGGCCGAGCGCATTGAGAAGATCGGTGAGTTGATCCGCCAGCAACAGCCCGACATCGTCTTTCTGCAGGAAGTCGTGATCGATTCAGGGCCTGGCTCGTTCAATCAGGTGCCGGTTCTGGCCGAGAAAACGGGGATGCACATTTGGGCATTCGGTCAATGCGTAAACGATGGATTGCCGTTCTACCGCATGATTGAGGGCAACGCAATTCTGTCGCGTCGGCCCTTGGAACCGTTGACGAATCAAAATATGGCGGGAAAAAAGGCCTTCTACGAGATTGCTTATGAGGACCAGAGCACGCTCTGGTGCAAGGTTGATATCGGTGGACAGGAAATCCTGCTGGCGTCTGTGCATCTGAACGCTAACGACTTTTACGAGGTCAGACTACCCCAGGTGGAGCAGCTCCTTGATTTCGCTGGAGACCGGCCTGCGATCTTGGCCGGCGACTTCAACGCCGATCCGAACGAGTTGGAGATAAGGCGGATCGTAGATACGGGAAAATTCACCGCCAAGCTCGATGGCCCATTTACAATCTCCTCCTACGACCCGCACCGCACAATTGACCACATCTTCGTTCCAAAGGATTGGCAACTGTTAGAGCATCGGGTGATTCAGACAGACCTTTCCGATCATCTGCCGGTTGTGGCTACATATCGAATCCCTTAGGGTACTAATACGGCCATAGCACAGGCGGCAGGCAAACCTATTTGCTTGTTTTTTTGTAACTCAGGTAGTAGAACATGACAGGTCGCCACCTGTTCGTGGCAGTAACAGAACTAATGCTTTGAGTTGTCTCTGATGCACGAAAGCAGACTACGGAACTGATAGAGATTCTCAGATGTTTGGGAACGGGTAAAAACTTCGATTTAAAGGGAAAGTTGTATGAAAAAGTTGTTTTGCACGTCCGTCGTGACCTTGAATATCCTGTTGTTAATTTGCATCACAGGATGTCGCACGGTGAGTCCACAAGTGCAGGACGAATACATCAGAAACAACCTCAATCAAGAGAAGCATGTCCTATTTGATGAATACCGTCAAGCCGTTCAAAAGGTTATGGCAGAAGAAGAAATCCCGGGCGTATCGATTGCGCTGGTTGATCGCGATGGTATTCAATGGGCGGCTGGTTTTGGTTATACCGACAAGAACCAAAAGACACCCGTCACAACGGAGACAATCTTCGCAGCTATGTCCATTACCAAGGTCATCACGGCCACAGCCGTCATGTTTGCGGTTCAAGACGGCGCGGTAGAGCTGGATGTCCCTATTGTCGAATACCTCCCGGGCTTTTCCGTCAATTCAAGGTTTGAAGAAAATCCCCAGAATAAGATTACGCTCCGCCATCTATTGACTCATACATCAGGCCTCGCGTTCGATACCACTGTTGGAAATGGTGGCGAAATGCAAAATGTTTCCTTCGAAGACCATATCAAAAGCATCTCCAATACCTGGCTCAGATACAAAGTTGGCGAAAAAATACTTTACTCCAATATTGGCATGGACCTCGCCGCCTATATACTCCAGGTTCGTACTGGCAAACCCTATAGCCAGTATTTGAGCGAGAGAATTTTCAAACCGATGAACATGTCTAATAGCTCAACGGACTTAACATTCATAAGACGCCATCCCAATCGAGCCATAGGGCATCAGCCTCATGTAAAAGAAGCTCCACTTGGGATAGTCGATTTTTATCTTGGCGCCGGCAGTGTGTTCACGAATGCAATAGACCTGGCTCGATTCATACAATTTCATCTCAATCGCGGAAGAGTAGACCAGGAACCCATTCTCGACGAGAGGTTCATTGATATGATGTACACTCCATCACCCCTCCTATACCCCAGTGAAGGATCTAAGGGAAATGCCGTGGGAATTCTCAGGAGCAAATCTAAAGACGGAAACCACCAATTGGGGCACGATGGTGGGGGATTAGGCTTTTGTGCATATATGTACTGGTATCCTGAGTACGGATTTGGTGCTGTAATCATGGTTAATTCCTCTTTAAATAAGGATAATGGCGCGGAAGCGTGGATAAATAGCTTCATGAAGATGATGATCAGCAAGAAGCTTGTTGAGAGAAATGGGCTATTTGATACGATACCATGGGAGGAGGTATGGACTATTAATAGCGTGGAGCATGATCCGAATACCTTTACACCCTACCAACCGACATGGAAGAAATATAGGGGTACTTACCGTATTAGGTCGAGTAGTTATAAGCCGTATGGCTATAGTAAAATTTTGCTGAACTTTTTCGGTATTCCAGACTATGAAGTGCAGGTACGTGAGAAAGAAGGATACCTTGAAAGCGTATATCAAGGGCGGCATGAACGTCTGGATGAGTATCAGCCCGGACTTTTCTTCACCAAAGACGGCGAATGTCTTGATTTTCGTAGTGAGATTCCAACCTGGCAAAACTATAGATTGGATAAAATAAAATGAGAAAGCGAAATAGGAATTAGGCTTTTTCTACTCAAACTAATGACAGCCGCTTATCAGTGGCAGCAACAGAACTAAAGCTCGGAGCCTGTTTCCGATATTTGAGAGAAGACTATGGAATTGATAGACATTCTCAGATGTCCTGAAACGGGGAAGAAACTCCGATTTGATGATGGCGATGCGATAGTGCGTGCTGAGGACTCCGACCTGGAATATCCTCTCGTTAATGGAATTATCGACTTCTGCCCCGGGGCCGCGGACAAGGTTTCTACGGCGTATGACAAAATTGCAGACCGCTATGATGCGACACTAACGCGCCCGCGCAAGCTAACACGAATCTGTAATACGGTCGTCTGGGGATTCAGTGATGATAATACGTATGCCGATAGGGTCCTGTCGTATCTGCCGTCCGACTTCGATGGGATACTGCTGGATGTACCGGTGGGAACGGGAGTCTTCACCAGTCCCATCTACGCAAAATTTCCGAAGGCCACGATCATAGGTGTTGATCTTTCGATGGGTATTCCAAGAAAGTCCAGAGAGCGTTTTGAGCGGGATGGTCTGAGGAACGTTTATCTGCTCAGGGCCGATGCGGCCAGCCTGCCGCTCAGAAACGATGCCGTCGATCTTGTTCTATCTATGAACGAATGGCACGTCTTTACGGATAAGCAGCGAGCCATAGTGGAGATCGGAAGAGTCCTTCGCAAACAGGGAACGCTAATTGCCTGTGGTTATATCAAGGGTGCCAGGAAACTCTCAGACTGGTTCGTGAAGCATTTCGGAGCACGAAATGCCTTTCTTAATCCTCCGTTTTTTGAGCAGGATGAAATCGCTTCACAATTCAAAGGATTCACAATTATCCGACAAGCGGGCGAAAATTCTCTCGCGTATTTCGAAGCTGTCAGAGAAGATATATAAAATGATCAAGGTGGTGATTTTATATGCTCTTTCCATTCGGTATACAAATTATATATAAGTTTCCCGATGAAAATCCGTATTTTGGGTCGGCTGATTAACAAACCGACAGAAAAACTCTTTTTTTATAGACAAAAACAGGCCGCTTAATCGTAATTAAGTGTAAGTAACGAACGATCGTTTTGTTAACCGGTTTTAGATCTGAACCAAATGGAAGATAAATTACTGATTTGGAAGCTTAAGAATGGCAACGACGAAGCGCTGCGTCGTATCTATGAGAAATACGAGGAGCATTTGTTAGCATCGGCAATCAGTCTTTTATACGATGTTAGCTCTGCTGAAGATGTTGTGCACGATGTTTTCGTCTCGTTTGCTCAATCCACTGATAAACTTAAGTTGAACGGTAATCTTAAAGGTTACCTGACAAGATGCGTTGTTAACCTTGCTCGTGACAAAATCAGAGCTATAAAGCGGCATCGCATAGGACTCAACGAAGCAAATCCACTTGAGTTGGATTTACAACAGCCGTCTCATGCTGTCATACGGGACGAAGAGCTGGATCATCTGAGTCAGGCAATGGGCAGTCTTCCATATGAGCAACGAGAAACAATAGTACTGCATCTGCGAGGCGAAATGACTTTTAAGGCAATTGCCAAACTACAGGACGTTTCAATCAATACAGTCTGCAGCCGATACCGCTATGGATTGGATAAACTGCGATCACTATTAAATGGTGAGGTGATAAGATGAGATCCGCAGATAACATCGAGAGATTCATTAAAGATGTACGCTATAAAACCAGTGCCGATATGCACAAAAGGACTCTCAACGATGCGTTGGAGGCACACTCAAAATCAAAAAAGGTCGAATGGGCAGCAAATCATTCCAATATCTGGAAAACAATTATGAAAAGTAAAATTACAAAATTAAGCACCGCCGCCTTGATCTTAATAGCGGTTATGGCGGGTTTGATTCACTTTAGCGCTTCTATTGACGGAAACAGCATTGTTTTCGCTGAAGTGATTAAGAGCATTCAGGAAGCAAACTCGGCTGTGTGGCACGAGCAGCGAGTCATGACGTGCAACGGTGAAGAGCTTCCTTTTCTGACATCTGATGTAGTAAGGTACTACTCTTTGGAATATGGAGCTAAGGAGGAAATGTATGCTATGAAGGATATCCTGCTGCAGGAGGTTTACTGGCTTCGCGGAAAGGGTGTGCGCATCGAAGTAGCACCTCTGTGGAAGCAGTACAAGCGTACCGAATTTTCAGAAGCCGAACGTGCCGTTGGCGGCCGGAGCATCGAGGCCATTGTAGAACTGGTCAAGTCGGAAAGAACTGTGAAATTGGGACGCAAAACAATCAACGGCAGAGAGGCCGAGGGTTTTGAGATTGAAGATCCAAAGATTGCGGGGGCACTTGTTCCTGTTGAGTTTGACAGTATGTTGGCACGCTTCTGGATTGATGTCGAGACTTCTCTACCTATCCGATATGAGGCCGAATTACTTATCAGTGATAAACATATTACCCTTTTTACCGGCGGAAAGCCTGTGGAGGTCAAGGTCATAGGGGAAAAGTTTCAGTGGGATGTAGAGCTTGAGCCAGGTATTTTCGAACCAAATATTCCGTCCGATTACACTGAAATGGAATTTTAATTCGTCATCCGGATTTCCTGTCAGTATGCCTTGTAGCCATCATGTGGTGGCTACAAGGAAACTATTTATAACATGAAACAGTAGTTACTGGTGATTTAGGACATAGATTATGATTATGTACTGCTCTTTTCGTTTAAGAACCAATGGTTTTGCAGTTCGAGTTTTGAATCTGACAATAGTCGTATTCATTTTTCTCTTACCGACCGACGGTATTTCCGCCAGTCAACAAAACCAGGATAACCCGGACATTTCTTCATCGGTAGAAATCGCATCGATCCGAGACATTGGACCTTTGAGATTTCACGAATCTATAAGAGGCCGCGATGGGGGCTTCAGTACGAAATTCAAAGGATATGCCGTAATGGTTTTCGGCGACACGGCACTTAATGCCCCGGGCGACGACGGAATGAACTGGCTTTCGAACAGTTCCTGTCGGACTTGTGATTTCGATGCGCAAGATAATCTCAGCGATTTTACCGATCCGCTGAATTCTGATGGTGTGGCAAAACATTTCTTGTCTTTTACCGAGGGAGAGGCGGCTTACAATACGGAACACTTTCAGCCCGATGTTCACGGCGATAAACGCTCTCGATATGCGTTATGGCCAGGGCCTGTTCTTGTCAGCCCCGAAGGTGATAAGGCTATGGCTTTTTATTCAAAACTTATTGCCGGAAGTAAAGGCCCATTCGATTTTAAACTGCTCGGAATATCTCTGGCCACGTGGGACAGTCCCGATGCTCAGCCGATCAGACCCGAAATACGAACGAAATCGGAGGATCCGACAATTCTGTTTTCTGAAGATGATATTAAAATAGGTCATGGAGCAATGGTTGTTGGTGACTGGATTTACGCCTATGGAAGTGAGACGAAAAAAGACGCTAATGGTGTTTCCTGGCCTTGCATCGTAGGGAGAGTTAAATTTGACATGGCCCTGGAGCGGGAGTCATGGCGGTTTTATGCGGGTAATGGGCGATGGAGCAGCGACTTTAATGATGCTGTCACAATAATGGATGCCGCACCGGCATTGAGTATTCACTGGAATGAATATCTTGGAAAATATATTGCGGTTTACAGTAGTCAATTTATAAACAAAATCACTATTCGAACCGCAGTCAAACCTGAAGGCCCCTGGTCGTCACCTATGGTTGCGGTCGATTGCCTTGCTCCGACAACTAAGCAGGCTTGGTCGTATTGCGGAATGGCACACCCGGCGTTCGCACAAGAAAAGGGCCGAATTGAATATTTTACATATTGCCGCGAGATAGACATATTAAAAGGGGAAGTTCGTTTAGTCCAGGTGACATTCAAATAAAAGACATTATCTCGTCGTTCGTGTACCTAAAAATATGAAGTGCACCTAAATACATCGGTAAAGCGTTTTCTGCTGGACAGACATTAGAAAGTCGAGGAAAATGTTGTTGCAAACGCAATGAAAGGATTTCAGTGAAAGCTATCGAGGTCGAGACACTGACGAAACGATACGGCTCAGCCAGAGGTGTCGAGGATTTGTCCTTCGAGATCGAAAAAGGCGAAATATTCGGCTATCTCGGCCCGAATGGCTCCGGCAAGACGACAACGATACGCTGTCTGATGGGCCTGCTCAGGCCGACAAGCGGCCTATGCCGCATTTAGGCCAAACGCGTCGTACACGGTAAGGCCACACAGCATAAGCACATTGGCTATTTACCCGGCGAGTTTCGTGCCTGGCCGGGATTGACGCCGCGAAAACTGCTCAGGCTCTTGGCAAGATTAGGGAACAGCGACGAAGTCAATAAACGACAGGAGGAATTAGCCGAAAGACTCGATTTGAGCTTGGATCGGAAAATGCGTGCCCTTTCGAAAGGCAATCGTCAGAAAGTAGGCATCATCTACGCTTTTCAGCATCAGCCTGATGTGCTCATTCTGGATGAGCCGACCATCGGACTCGATCCACTCATACGTCAAATCGTGCTCGATCTGATTCGTGAGACAGCCCAGGCCGGAGCGACGATCCTGCTGTCCAGCCACGATCTTAGTGAAGTGGCAGCGATATGCGGCCGGGCCGCCATCTTGCGCAAGGGGCGCCTTGTTGAATTGGCGCCGATATCAAGAATCGTCCAGCAAGGCCAGCGACGCATAAAGGTCTGGTTCATTGAGGGTTCACAAGTCCCTACACTCCCGGCAAACCAACTTCCGGGCGTGCGAGTCATTCAGCAGAATTCAAATACATTGCATGTCGCCTATAAAGGTACCGCCGATGCCGTGCTCAAATGGCTCGCACAGTTCCCAGTCGATCGCATCGCCACGCCCCAGACGTCGCTGGAAGAGGCTTTTATTCATTACTATCAAAAGGAAGCCGGTCATGAAAGCTAATCATCGTCCTCCATTTCCATGGCCGATATTGCGGTTCTGGACGCTCCGCATTCTGCTGGCGTGGTGTTTGATTGCGCTGTGGATATTCCTTTTTCAGTTAGCTATCTGTGGCATTGTGCATGACAATGAACGTGTCAAAGCGTTCCTTCAGTACATTGACATACTCCCGTCCTTTATCAAAGCGTTCATGGGCGGCGAGGTCCTTGAAATTGGAAATATTGCCGGGCTGATCGCAATCGGCTATCAAGAGCCCTTCGTCTTGCTCTTGTATATGCTTTATGCCGTTGGTGTCCCAACCGCCCTGCTTGCCGGCGAGGTCCAGAGAGGGACCATGGAACTGATACTGAGTCGACAAACCACAAAGACGCACGTCTATATCTGCACGGGGCTTATCACCGTCGTCGGTATGTTCGCCCTTGTCGTCGTGATGTTTCTTGGAACCGTGGTCTCCACGAATCTGTATGATTTCGAGCAACAAATCCCGCTCTATTGCTTTTTCAAATTAGCTGTCAACGGTGGAATACTCGCCAGCGCGGTCGGCGGAATCGCCCTGCTGGCGGCGGCTTGTTTTCGACGAGGCATGGCTGTCTCGCTAACGGTAGCATTTTTAGTAGTGAACTATTTTATAATGATTATCACCCAATGGTGGCCTCGAATGAAATGGCTCAATCCGCTCACTATTTTTAACTATGTTGATGGAGCAAAGATTTTCAGTGAACCCGGATGGCCCATGGGTGATATGTGCGTGTTGATATCGCTCTTAGTTGTTTCCACTGCGCTGGGTGGCGTCGTGTGGTGGCGACGCGACCTTCCGCTGTAATACAAAGTGTATGGAAAAACAAAAAAAGGCTTATTTGTGTGCTTCTGCTGCTGTTCTGTTCTGGGCCACTTCCGCGTCGGCTTTCAAGATTTCGCTTCGCCATACAGACGTTTTCTCGCTGCTGTTCTATGCGTCGATCACATCGACCGTCGCTTTCTTTATATACATTCTGCTTTCGAACAGGCTGAGCCTGCTCAAGAACCTCTCTGGGAAAGACTACCTCTATTCCGCCCTGCTGGGCTTTCTGAATCCCTTCCTTTACTACGCAGTCCTATTCAAAGCGTACTCAATACTCCCGGCCCAGGAGGCCCAGCCGCTTAACTTTGTCTGGCCGATAACGCTCGTGTTATTGTCGATCCCTTTGCTAAAGCAGAAAATCAGATCCAGGGACATTCTCGCAACATTCATATGTTTTGCGGGTGTTTTTGTAATCTCCACACGAGGGGACATTTTGGGATTCAAGTTCACCGATACCCTCGGCGTGTCGTTGGCAACGGGTAGTTCGATAATCTGGGCGCTGTTCTGGATTTATAACGTGCGCGATAAACGCGACGAAGTAGTCAGATTGTTCCTTAATTTCGCATTCGCGTCGGTTCTGACGTTTCTCTTGATGGTTTTTCTGGGGGGCGTGTCCATCCCGAATCTCTCCGGCTTGCTCGGAGCCGTTTATGTGGGATTATTCGAAATGGGAATCACTTTCCTGCTGTGGCTCAAGGCGTTGAAACTCTCGAAAACAACCGCACATGTTACAAACTTGATCTACATGGTGCCATTCCTTTCGCTTGTATTGATTTCGTTTACAGTAGGCGAGAAGATTCTCCCATCAACTCTTGTCGGCCTTGTTTTCATCGTCGGGGGAATCATTTTTCAGAGACTCTGAGCATCAGCAGAATAAATCTCATGGCTAAAACTATTGGAGTTGGGTAGCTTTTTGGTTCGATATAGAACCGGTATACATCATGAGTGTCTTTGAAACATGAATTTCAGGTTGAAGGAGATTGTCATGTGGACCCATCAGGCAAAAAACCGTTGGATTATTATAACTATAGTCTCGGCATTGGCTTTGTTTGCCACTCCCGGCCGGGCTGACACACAGCAAGCCAGACAAATCATGGACGCTTCCGGTATCAAAGGCGGCCTTATAGTCCATATCGGTTGCGGAGACGGAAAGCTGACCTCCGCGCTGCGGGCCAACGACAGCTATATCGTCCACGGCCTTGACAGTAAGCCGGAAAACATCGCCGCGGCCCGCAAATACATCAAATCGCTCGGTCAATACGGCAACGTTTCCGTAGATCTGTACTCCGGCGACCGGCTGCCCTACATCGATAACTCGGTCAACCTTGTCGTTTCCGAGGACCTCGGCGGCGTGCCAAACTCCGAAGTCATGCGCATCCTGGCGCCCAACGGCGTAGCCTATCTCAAGTCGGATGGCCGCTGGGAGAAAAGCATAAAGCCTCGGCCCCCGGAGATAGACGAGTGGACGCACTACCTTCACGATCCCAGCAATAACGCCGTCGCCCACGACAGCGTCATCGAGCCGCCCAGCCGGTACCAGTGGTTGGCCGGGCCGCTTTACGCACGGCAGCACGACCACATGTCGAGCGTCAGTGCGGTCGTTTCGGCGAATGGGCGAATCTTCTATATCTTCGACGAAGCACCACGGGCTTCCATTCTCATCCCGCCAAAGTGGCGACTGATCGCACGCGATGCGTTCAACGGTAAGCTGCTCTGGAAACGGAACATCGAGCTATGGCATCCGCACCTGTGGCGGCTCAAGAGCGGCCCGCAGCTATTGGCTCGCCGCCTGGTTGCCAGGGGCGACCGGGTGTATGTGACGCTCGGCATCGATGCACCGCTGTCGGCTCTGGATGCCGCCACGGGCAAGACAATCCGCACCTACGAAGGAACCAAGGCGACCGAGGAGATTCTCTGCCCCGATGGCGTGCTGCTCCTGTCGGTCGCCGGTGAAGATCAACCCTTGCGGAGCGATCCGAAAAGACGCTACGCTACACTGACCGAGATGAACAAGGACGTCACGAACCCGCTGTGGACGCAGGCGCTGCGAACGATCATGGCAATAGAGCCGGATTCCAGCCGGGTGCTGTGGCAGATAGAATCAGGGCTGGTCTCGCTGTCACTTGCAGCCGACGGCCGACGAGTCATCTTCCATGACGGCAAACAAATCCTATGCCTCGATCGTAACACCGGCCAACGCCTGTGGGCGTCGGAGCCGTTGCCAAAGAAAGAGGATATGAGAAGCTCCGGCGGCGCGACGCTCGTGCTGTACGACGACGTGGTTCTGTACAGCGGACAGGTCCCCGCCGCCAAACCAAAAGATCGCACCACAACCATGATTGCCCTTTCGATCAAGGACGGCAAAACTTTGTGGCAGGCGCCGCACCATCCGGGCGGACACATGGGCACGCCGGACGATATACTCGTAGCCGGCGGCCTGGTCTGGAACGGTGCCGTGGCTCAGGGCCGCGATTCGGGCACCATGACCGGCCGTGACCCGCTAACGGGGCAAATCAAAAGCGAGTTCGCCCCTGACGTTGAGACCCACTGGTTCCACCACCGCTGCTACCGGGCCAAGGCGACCGACAAATACCTGCTCTTCTCTCGCACCGGCATAGAATTCATCGACTACGCAGCGGAGCACTGGATATGTCACCATTGGGTACGCGGCGCATGCAGTTACGGCATCATGCCGTGCAACGGACTCATCTACGCACCGCAGCATCCGTGTGCATGTTATCTCGAAGCGAAGCTCTACGGTTTTACCGCCCTGGCGCCGCCTTCACCGACAATGCAGACGCGTCGCGAAGTGCCGGACGCCGAGCGTCTTACGCAAGGCCCCGCATATGGTCAAATCGCAATACGAAAATCGCAAATAGAAAATCCCGCTGATTGGCCGACTTTCCGGCATGATGCCGGTCGAAGTGGCGCCGTCAACACAACGATCCAGCCGGTCGGTCTTAAGCGAATGTGGCGCAGCAAGCTGGGAGGCAAACTAAGCACGCCGGTCGTCGCAGACGGCAGGCTTTTCGTCGCATCGGCCGACGATCACAGCGTTCACTCGCTCGATGCCGACACGGGTGAGCCGGTCTGGAGCTTCACAGCCGGCGGTCGTGTCGATTCGCCGCCGACGATATGGCAGGGCCGGGCTCTGTTCGGTTCCGCGGATGGTCATGTTTACTGCCTGAACGCAGGCGACGGCGAACTCGTATGGCGGTATCGCGCCGCACCTGAAGACCAGCGGATGATGGCCTACGATCAGATCGAGTCACTATGGCCGGTTCACGGCAGCGTGCTTGTGCAGAACGATGTGCTCTATTGCGTTGCCGGCCGCTCGATGTTTGTCGACGGGGGCTTGCGGATGCTGCGTCTCGATCCGAAAACCGGACACAAACTCTCCGAGACGATCCTCGACGACAAGGACCCCGGCACTCAGGAGAATCTACAAGTTCACATACAGGGCTTGAACATGCCTGTGGCGCTGCCCGATATCCTTTCGAGTGACGGCAAGTACGTATACATGAGATCGCTGCCGTTCGACCTGCAAGGCAAACGCAAGTACGTCTCCTATGTTCCCGTCAAAGAGCAACAGGGCGACGACCTGCACCTTTTCTGCCCAACGGGTTTTCTCGACGATTCCCTGTGGCACCGGACATACTGGGGCTACGGCCGGGCCTGGGCGTCGGGCGCTGGCGGTTATCACCAGGCGGGCCGATTGATTCCCGCCGGTCGGCCGCTCGTTTACGACGACAAAATGGTTTACGGCTACGGCCGGCTCTGGCAGTATTACCGCTGGTCGACACCGCTCGAATTCAACCTTTTCGCCGCGAAAAAGCAGCCCGAAATTGTCAACGCGGGAACCGAGAAAAAAACTGTCAAGAAAGCCGGCAAGCGGGTCGGTTCACGGACTATACCCGTCACCAGGTTCGTGCCGGACTGGTCCGACGATATTTCGGTCCAGATCAACTCGATGGTGCTAACGGATAATGCGCTGTTTGCCGCCGGCCCGCCAGATGTCGAAGACGAAGAGCAGTCCGTCAACACGCTGCTCGATCCCGCGACTCAGAAGAAGCTTGCCGAGCAATCGGAAGCCTTCCAGGGCAATCGCGGCGCATTGCTGGTTGCCGTTTCTCGTGAGAGCGGAGAAAAACTCGCCGCCTACAGCCTCGACTTCGTCCCGCGGTTCGACGGCCTGATCGCAGCCAACGGACGACTCTATATATCGACCCTCAACGGCGAGGTGCTCTGCCTGAGCAACGTACAAGGCCAGCCGCTGTCGCCGGCCGAACAGGTTGTCATAGCCGCCCGTGAATAGCAGCCTATACTATACGTCCTCGGGGACAACGAACGGTGCTCGATACGGCCGCGTAAGCAGCTTATCGGCTTCTGCATTGTCCACGAATTTTTCGGTCTTGGGATTGAACTTCAGCATCGGACCGAGATTGTAGGTGCTCTTCGACAGATCAAGACCCAGGGTTCCCTTTACAGTCTGCTCAATCGTCTCCCATGACTTGGCGACTTCCTCGTGCTTGTCGAGTACATCGGGCCTGTTTGTGCCGGAAACCTGCTGACCCATGCGATAAGAAATATTGCCCAGGTGGCAGCACGCCGCGGACTGATGCGCCTTGTTTATCCCGGCATGGAGATCTTTGCGGTTGCGGGTACGGACACACTGGATAAAGTTCTCGAAAATATCGCCGGGACCCATCTCGAAGTCGACGTCGCCCAGATCTTCGCCCTTGTCCGAACCCTTGGGATAGAATTTCCCGCCCTTGATCACTCCTTCTTCGAGGAAGAATTCATTGCCGACTTTCGGCGGATACTTCTTGCCGTCGAGGCCCGCCCTGTCAACCAAACCGATGACCTCGAAAACGAGCAGCGGCCCGCCAAAGTCCATTACGGTCAGTTGGCAGTTGGGAGTCTGTGCCTGGTCGGTATATGGCGGATGGCCCTCCGTCGAGTTCACCCACCGGCCGCCCATGCTGATCACGCTGTTTGGAAGCCTGCCGCCGGGGATGGCCCAGCGGGCGATATCCATCTGATGCACACCCTGGTTGCCGATCTCACCGTTACCGAAGTCCCAGAACCAATGCCAGTTGTAGTGGACTATGTTCTCATGGTATGGCTGTTGCGGGGCCGGGCCGAGCCAGATATTGAAATCGAGGTTCTCCGGCGGATCTTTTTCCGGCTTAAAGCCGATGCTCCAACGCCCGCTTCCATTCTTGGAGGCCCAGGCTTTGGATACGAGCAGCTTGCCGTACTTGCCGCTGGCAACTGCGGCTACCTGTTTCGCCCAACTGCTGCTGGAACGGCTCTGTGTGCCGTGCTGCACTATCCGTTTGTATTTGCGAGCAGCCTCGACGCACTTGCGGCCTTCGAAAACATTGTGGCTGCACGGTTTCTCGACATAAACGTCCTTGCCAGCCTGGCAAGCCCAGATCGTCGCCAGCGAGTGCCAGTGGTTGGTCGTGGCAATCGAAATCGCGTCGATGTTCTTGTTTTCCAGAAGTTCGCGAATATCGGCATAACCATCGACCGGCGTATTGCGGTCCTTAAACGCTTTTGAGCGACGCTCAAGGGCCTTACTGTCCACATCGCACAGCGCTGCAAGCCGCACACCTTTCATCTCATCGAATGCGGAGATGTGCGAGCCGCCCCGGCCGTTAATGCCGACCACCGCCAATCGAATGTCTTCATTCGCTCCTCGTACACGGGAAAATGGACTGGCCATCACCAGACCGGCACCGGCGGCGATCGAACCTTTCATAAAATCTCGACGTGTGAAAACTTTCATAAGTTAACTCCTTCCTCAAAAATAACAAGGTTTGATGATTTTACAAATGCCATGAATTATTCCTATATCCTGCAAAAGGATGCCCCGGCATTATCATTAATACAAACAACGTTAAAAGCCAAAGACAGAATAAACAAATACAAATCTGACGGCAAGGGCAAACTAAAAAAGTTGAAAGCTCAGCCCCCCTGCTTAGACAATAACCTCTTCAAGAGTTCGTGCCACAATGTAGTCCGGCAGCTTGTTCAGGCCCGGTTTCTCCTCATAAGCCGATATGATACTCCTGTCCGGAAATACTCCGACTTCGGTGATAATCTCCTCGGCCAGCGGTCGTAATCGTTCCTCCGTCAAATCCCCATCCGTTTTGCTGCGTGCCGTGTCCACTAAAGATTGAAACTCATTCCGACTATCATACCAGTTGAGCTGTAACTCCAATTCAATGACCTCCCTGGCACTGCTTCGGTCATAAATATATTGGATCCCAATCGGATTGTACGCTTCGATACGCTCATCTATAAATGCCAGACAGGCATCGCGGTACGCCTTGTATTTTTCCTCGTTAAAGCCCGGAAAACCGCGTTTTTCTATCTCTTCGGCGAGTAATTCGTCGATTTTTAACGCCAGAATCTCTTTCTGAGCCTCCAGCCTCTCATAAAGGGCTTCGTAATACGCCTTCAAAAGCACGCTTGTTTCGCTCATTAGCTCTCCTCATGACCGCTGCCGGCGGGAAAAACATTATTTTCGGACGCGAACGCTTAATTATAGCACTGAAATGATCCAAATTCTTCAAAAATCCTGATCATAGCAGAAATTTTATTACCGATTTTAGTCTGAAACGTTGTATTTGGGCTAAAAATGAGCTTATCAATAGAGCATTTGGACATTTGGCCAAGTGCGACTCCCCATGTAATCCGATATATCTATATAATTGATAAGGATTTATGTTAAAAGAACCAGTTTTCGTAAAAACACTTTTTTTCGTCCTTCCTATCATTTATTCTCTTTCCGTTTGGATTGTTGATTGATTACTGACAAATGAGTGTAGTTATAGGATTCTTGCAGGCTGTAATAGAATTCAGATAGCCTTTAGAACAATGCCAATAACAGCAAAAACCAGGGCAAGATTCATTGATATTATGTAAGAATAAAACCACGGCCCCGGTTTTCCGGTCTCCTGCAGCGTGATTTTGCGGTACTGATGGACGTATTTGAGGATTAGAACTTTAATAAACAAGAAATTGATCTTAATACCACGTCTGGACATAAATGAAGTGATTATGATCGAGGATATGACGCCGCAAGCTGCACTTATGATCGCCAACGCCAGGAATAGATTGCTCATAACCGTCTCACTCTCTTTTTATGTCCGGCGGGATGTACTTAATCCTATACTAATAATCAATTCTTTCATATATAAAACGCTCCTGTTTGTGTATCGTTGCAGAATATTTTGCTAAAATATCTCGATATTCCAGAAAAATCAGTGAAAATCGGGCTTAAATCGAGGGTGGATATAGAATCGTTTGACTTTGTTTAAACTATTTTGTCTCTGTTTAAAAATTACCGGTAACATTTTACTGCTGAGAATCGCTGTATATTCAGAGACAAGGATTTTTTGTGGATGTGGACAGCGATTATTGAGTCGATCCACGCGGGTTATTAATAGCCGTTATGCCTCCTCGGCGGTTGCTGCCGGCGGGCTCCTGCGTAGAGAGAATCGCAAAAACAGAGTTTCGGCCAGCCTTTGGCCCGGTCGTTAAGGTGACGATTGATAAAAGTCTCAGTCTCACTTTTCGCTTTACGGCCGATCTTGATTAAGTCTTGCGCGTCCATAGCTCGTGTCTTTCGTTATTAATGTTTCATTTATTCTGTTCTCTAAAATATAGACGCTCGAAGGACTCTTTTTGTTGGAATATTTTCGAAATATTTTTCCTGGTATCTCTATAAAAGCAATGTACATCCCCGTGGATCGTTTTAAAACCCATGCGGATTTTCATGCTTTGTCGATAGCAACTTAATGAATCCGTATAATTAATAGCCTGGTTGAAGCAATGGATTACAGCATATTAGACTTTTATCATATGCATTTAGAACTTTTGCTCAGGAATCCTCTCGAAATACTGTACTTAGTGAGTGCCCCAGTCGTAATTCTATGTAGTCTTGTACGACCGAAAAAACTCTTGTACTTTCTGATTCTTTTGCCGATTTACTCATTAGTTGCATGGCCTCTCTTAGTTGCCTCGATGTTCAAACATTACGACCTTGTATCAGAATGGGTCAGCAGCGTACATAATCCACCGCCGGAACTTTTAAGCATGCTGGATGGCGATGGGCCTAAAATGATCATTGGAATGATTTTCGGCGGACATTTTGCCGGTATGTACTATTTGCTATGGTGCCTCCTGCTCAGCCCAGCACTGTACTTCCGCATAAAAGATTTCCGGGCAAGTCGCCAGGAAAACCAGTGAAAACAAAGTGTCAATAACGGAAAAGTTGAAGAAATACTGATGTCAAAGACACATAGAAAAAAAACAAAAATCGAACATATATGATTAATTAACTTCTGTATTTTGCCCATAGTCGGAGAAAAGTTATGATACACGATGCACTGATGTTTCCATTCAGGGGAATTGGAAGATATATGCTCGTCATTGGAGGCGTGCTGTCCCTGATGATTTCGCTGGCTTCTTTCTTTCCGTTCCTGGGATTAATAATAGCAATTGGAACATCAGGATTCTTTACCGCTTATTCGTTTCGGATAATAAACACAACGGCCATGGGCGAAGATAAAGCGTGTGACTGGCCGGAATATCGAGATTTCTGGGCCGATTTGATCGGCCCATGGCTTTGCGCGCTCGCAACCATGTTATTTTCCTTTGGGCCGTCTTATCTTATCATCCTTATTTTCGATCCACCAAGGTTTATTGTGATCGCTCTATGGATCGCAGGTTTTGCTCACATGCCGATGGCCTTTCTGAGCGTCGCGATAAACCAAACGATGGGTGCCGCATTCTGGACAAACACAATACCGGCTATCCAGCGATGTCTCGACAAATACGTTGTACTTCTGGTGATTCTCGGCGTTTTGACAATACTTAACATTTTAGTGGAGAGGGCATTCTCAGGCATTCCTATTGCAGGATGGTTCCTTAGCTTTTTTCTGGGAATGTATGCCCTAATGGTAAGTGCACGTATTCTTGGCTTGTTCTATCGGGAAAACAGTCGTATATTTAACGTGTGAACACTTTTGAAAGGGATAACTATGCGGCGTAAGATTATCCTGGCAGTCGTAGCGATAATTTATGTTTTTGTAGCTGCGTTGGGCATTCATCTTGGTCATCGAGACAGCCGGCCGCAACCGACGACTCAGCTCTGCGTCTCAAGTATTGCAGAACCGGCGGACACCACAGGCGATACCCTGGTCTTTGTGACAAGGAGCGGCTTGTGGTATCACCGGGGTGCTTGCCGCGAACTCCAAAAATCCAGAATGCAGGTAAAGCTCAGCGTGGTTCGCCAGTACTGCAGGCCGTGTACGAAATGCAGGCCGCAGCGGTAACGGCGGGAGATAATTTTCAAATCATAAATCGTTGCAGCAGCAGGGAAATTCAGGATACAAAAATCGAGCATCCGGCATCAAATCGACCGCTCACTTTTCACGACTTGATATCGACTCATAACCTTTCATGCGTATCAGTTGGGAGTGTTATGACAGATATCTTCAAACCCTCTCAAATCGGCAGGTTACTACGACCAAATGACATACTTCACATTTGTTGCTGTTTTGTGTGTTCGTATAATATTATTCGAACTTATTTTTCAATTTTTTTTGTGCCTTTTTATTTCTATGGAGGCTAACTGATTATATAAGAGGTGGTTAGGTGACATTTATTTTTTTTCGACACGATTAAAAAAAACACAATACTCCTTGACAGCCGCAGTGACTATTTGATAAACTGCTTTTCGTCGTTTGTGAATGTGAGCACAAGCACTAAATAAATTAGGCTGCAAAAGCTTATGAGGTACCGTAGAATTCCAGATGAAACGGTCCGGCGATTGCCTGTTTATTTGCGAGGTCTTCTTTTTACGTCGGAACAGGGCCTGGAAAATATATCAAGCCAGGATCTGGGGGATTTAGTTGGCATCAATGCATGGCAAATCAGGAAAGATTTTTCGTACTTTGGGGGATTAGGTACGCGAGGAGTGGGCTATAGCGTTGAAAAGCTTACAACGCAGATCAAGAAAATCCTAAAACTCGCTACATTGCAAAAAGCCGCTTTGGTTGGTGTCGGAAATATCGGCTCTGCGGTTCTGGCGTATACCGGCTTTGCAAAGTACGGTCTTAATATAGCGGCTGCTTTCGACGTTGACTCTAAAAAGATCGGCCGGAAGATAGATCATGTTATCGTTCAGGACATTTCAAATCTGTGGAAGCTGAAGAAACAAAATATCAAGCTTGGGATTATAGCTGTTCCCCGCCAGGCGGCTCAGGATACGGCAGACAGATTAGTCAAAGCAGGTATCAAAGGTGTTCTGAATTTTTCTCCGTGCCACATAGCGGTGCCTAATAAAGTAAAAGCAATAACTATTGACATTGCGATGGACCTGGCACGTTTGCCCTATTATTTGCCGGCAAGCTGAAAATTTAAATTGGGTAATTTATTCATGGTAGCTAAAAAGCAAATAAGATTGTAGATTGAGTTTAACCGTTTACCTCGGACGTAGAACAAGGCGTTCATAATTTTACATGCAAATTACAGGTGAGCGAATATGCGGACTGTTTTTTTAAGTGAGTTAAAGCCTTTATTGGATTCTGTTGCCAAGCAGATGGACCTTTATGTCCCGAAGAATGCCGGCTCGCACTACGTATATAACAGATACGATCCTTCCGCCGGAGTTCCGGTTGAGGTCAATAACATACGCGTTTGTACACCATCAAAGGAATTCCTGTTTCCGCTTCGGGAGCTCGCGGCGGTTTTTCCCGAGCCGCTTGAGCCGAAGGAGATCGAGCCTTTTGCCGTCTTCGGATTAAAGGACTGCGACTTGCGTTCGATCGAAATCCTCGACAAGGTCTTTACAGAGAAGGAATTTGAGGACCCGTTCTATGTGAAGCGTCGTGATAAAATGTTTATTATCTCGTCGGATTGCTCGGACCCGGCGGACAGTTGTTTCTGCAACGTCCTGAACGGCCGGCCATTTGCACAGAGCGGTTTCGATTTGAATATTTCGAAAGTAAAAGGAGGATTTATTGTCGAAGCCGGCTCGCCAAAAGGCGTGGATTTTATAACGACACACTCGAAGCTTTTCATCCCGGCCAGTGACGAAATACTGGCTCTGCGGGACACACAAAGGGCCGAGACACAAAAGCAGCTCGAACAAAACAATTCAGACCTCAAATTCGATGTGCCTGTCAATGAGATTGTGGAAAACGGCCGTGATTCCGATGTGTTTGACGAAGAAGCGACAACCTGTGTCGAGTGCCAGGCCTGCACGCGAGTCTGTCCAACCTGCCATTGTTTCTACCTCTACGATACGAAAAAGGAAGACTACTTCAGCAAGATGAAGATGTGGGACAGTTGCATGAGAATCGCGTATTCCGAAGTAGCCGGCGGGGCCAATCCCCGCAAAGTCCTCGGTGACAGGCTCAGACACCGTTTCATGCACAAGTTCTCCTATTTTCTGGAGCGGTACGGCGTCGATATGTGTGTCGGCTGCGGGCGATGTGTCGATGCCGAGGCCGGTGACGTGGATATCCGGGAGGTCCTGAAAAAACTCAACGAAGAACTCAAAGGCGAAGGTAAGAAAAAAGCGAAAGTTGGAAAATGAACAAGAATCTCTACCAACCGATAAACGGCGAAATAGCTGACATTATCGATGAATCTCCGACGATCAAAAGTTTTGTCGTTGTGCCGGAAGAGGAATTTCATTTCGCGACCGGCCAGTTCGTGGAGCTGACTTTGCCGGGCGAGGGCGAAGCGCCGTTTACGCCATCCTCGTCGCCCGCCATTACGGATAAAATGGAAATCAGCATTATGAAAGCCGGGCGGATCACAACCTTGCTGCACGAATGCGAAAAAGGACAGAAGGTCGGCATTCGCGGGCCTTACGGCAGCGGCTATCCGGTCGAAGATTTCGTCGGTAAGGAAATCTATATCATCGGCGGCGGCGTTGGTTTGGCGCCGATACGGTCCCTGTTTTTAACTCTCCTCGACAGGATCAAAGATTTCAAATCCGTGGTTTGCCGGTACGGGGCCAAATCGCCTGAAGATTTTATCTACAAAAACACGCTCTTTGACTCCTGGCAAAAAATCGAGGGTGTGGATATGAAGCTGACCGTTGATAAAGCAAACGGCCAGTGGAAGAACAACGTCGGTGTTGTCACTAATATCTGTGCGAGGGATGATGTGGATGTACAAAACGCCGTAGCGGTGGTTTGCGGCCCGCCGGTTATGATGAAATTCGCCACAATGAAGATTCTGGAGTTCGGCTTTAAGGGCAGCCAGATTTACCTTTCGATGGAAAAGAATATGAGCTGCGGCATCGGCAAGTGCGGCCACTGCATGCTCGGTAAATATTACGTCTGCAAGGATGGCCCTGTCTTTACGTATGACCAGATAGATAAGTACCCGAATATTTGGGACTAAAAATCGAACGCTTTTAAGCGAAATACGAGATACGAAATTATGGGTGCGAAGTTAATAATCGATTTGGCAAAATGCAAGCTTCAGGATGAATCCGAGGTTCAGTGCTCGTACAAGCATCATCCGGGGAACAAGGGAATCGACTCGCTGCTGGAGATGATTCGTTTCGCCCTGATATGCCGCCGGTGCGAATCGGCTCCGTGCATAAGCGCCTGTCCCCGGGATGCCCTGGAGAAGGTGCCGAGCGAACGAAATGATGCCGGTGTACTGAAACGCGCGAACATGTTATGCACCGGCTGCGGCACCTGCGCGATCGCCTGTCCCTTCGGAACGATTTACACCGATCTGATACCTTTTCCGAGCAGCGTATGCGACGTATGCAGAGAAAGGTTGGAGCCGGGCGAAAAACCGCTGTGCGTAGAGACCTGCGGTGACGGGAGCATCAATTACCAGGACGTCACCGTGGAAGGAGATATCGTCGAAGTCTTCGAAGGAATCGTTGCAAGGGTCTCCGGCGGCGGCTTGTGGGAGCCATTTTTGAGAGAAAAGGCGAAGAAATGAGTAATCAATTGACGAACATCCTATTCTGGATCATTGTTGTTCCCGTGATTGTTGTGCTCGGTCTGATCGCCTCATGGATCGTCCGCAAGGTCAGTGCCCTGGTTCAGTGGCGCGTGGGCCCGCCGTTTTTGCAGCCGGCGTACGATGTGATGAAACTGATGGGCAAGGAAATCCTGCTTCCGCAAGACGCTCAGCGAACCGTGTTTCTAATGGCGCCTCTTGTGGGGCTGGCCGGCACACTGCTGCTTTCGCTTATGCTCCTGCGCATCACGTTCGCTCAAACGGCTTTTGTCGGCGATATTATTGTCGCTATTTATTTGATGGTAATCCCGTCGCTGGCATTGATTCTCGGCAGCAGCGCAAGCGCCAGTCCGCACGCGACAATCGGCACGGGCAGAGAAATGAAGCTCGTAATGGGTTATGAGCTGCCGCTGATTTTGGCCTTTGTTGTAGTTTTGATTAAGACGTCAGGTTCGGTGGGACCGGGCGAGCAGCTCAGTCTGGCAACCATCGCACAGCAGACACCGGCTTTGAGCATATCCGGTATGCTGGCATTTTTAGCCGCACTTTTATGCGTTCAGGCAAAACTCGGATTCGTTCCATTCGATATCGCGGAAGCTGAGACCGAGCTTGGCGGCGGCGTCCTGATGGAATATTCCGGAGCCTTGCTGGCCGCCTGGAAGCTCATGCACGCAATGATGCTCGTAGCCCTGCCATTCTTTCTGGCGATGGTATTTCTCGGCGGCTTCCATCCTAATCTGCCGTCGGCGGCAGTCGTCGTATCTGTGGTCATCGTGGCCCTGCTTGTTTTTGCCGGCACAAGATTGCTGGCGTCTCGAAGCAAGCTGATGGATTTATTGTCCCTTGTGATCTTCATCGGATTGTGCATCTGGCTGGGACTGGGCAAGTATGTGTTGATATTGGTCTTATTGATTCTCATAAAAAATACGAACCCGCGTTTGCGGATAGACCAGGCGATGAAATTTTTCTGGGTGTATTGCGGTATTGCCCTGGTGACCGCGATCATACTTGCATCCATAGGCTATTATTATGACATCCACTGGCTGTGAGCCTGCTTTGAGCATAGCCGAAGAGGTGAATCTATGAGCTTGAAAATGTGGTCGTTAAAAAAATCGGTTTGGGTATTTCACGTCAACGTCGGCGCGTGTAACAATTGCGACATTGAGGTTGTGAATATGCTGACGCCGAAGTATGACGTCGAGCGGTTCGGTATCAAGCTGGTCGGTTCTCCCCGGCACGCAGACGCCCTACTGGTCACCGGGGTGGGAACTCAACAGGCGGTCATTCGCCTGCGGGAAGTGTATCGTCAGGCCGCCAAGCCCTGCGCAGTTTTTCTCATCGGAGCCTGTGCCTGCGGGACAGGAATATTCAAGGGCGGCTACCACGTGGCGGGACCGGTGGACGAGATTATCAGGCAGGTCGATCCCAACGCGATTATCGCTTATGTGCCGGGCTGCCCGCCGAAGCCGGAAGCGATGATATCCGGCGTGGTCAAGGTGTTATCGGCTTTATAGACAGGATATAAATATGCAGCAGGAAGAATTGAAAAACAGGTTGTCCGAAGTAAAAAACAGGCTCATTAGCATCGAAGAAACGACAGAAAAAAGATTATACCTCTTGTGTGAAGCCGAGAACGCGTATGTCGTCAACAAGTTTCTGTTTGAAGATTTGTCTTTAAGATTTGTGATAGTAACCGGGATTGATTCCGACGATTGCTTTGAAATGCTGTATCATTTTTCAAATGACGAATCCGGTTGCGTCGTTACGATAAAAGCCTTCATCCGCGACCGCGAGAAGCCGGCGATCGAATCGATCACACCGTTTGTGCCCGCTGCCGAGTGGATCGAAAGGGAAATACATGATCTGTTGGGAATCGACTTTGTAAATCATCCTAATTTGAGACGACTGATTCTGGCCGATGATTGGCCTGATGGTGTTTATCCGTTGAGGAAAACTTGTCCTGAGCGGAGCGAAGGAACTAAGAAATGAAAAAAGCAATGCAAAAGCCGATTCTTGCGGTCGGGCCGTTTCACCCGCTACAGGAAGAAATGGAGTTTTTCCAGCTCACCATAGATGGTGAAATCGTGACCGATATCGATGTGAGAATCTCTTATAACCATCGTGGGATAGAGAAGCTCAGCGAAACTCTTCAGTATGACCAGATTCCGTTTTTGGTTTCGCGTATCTGCGGAATTTGCTCGGCATCCCATCCGCTGGCGTACATTCAGGCCGTGGAAGAAATTGCCGGCGTGGAAATCCCCGAGCGGGCGCGATATGTTCGGACGATCATAAACGAGCTCGAACGGATTCACAGCCACCTGCTTTGGGTCGGCCTCGGCGGGCATTTCATCGGTTACGATACCGTCTTCATGTGGGCGTGGAAATATCGCGAGCCGGTACTCGATCTGCTCGAAGAAATCACCGGCAACAGAAACAATTACGGCAACGTCCGCGTCGGTGGCTGCAGGGAAGACATCCCGGACGAGATTGTGCCGAAGATACTGAAAGAGCTTGACGTCGTCGAGCAGAAGACAGATATGCTAACGAAAGCTATACTTGACGACCCTGTTCTGCACGCCCGGCTCAAAGGCGTAGGCGTCCTGAGCAAGGAAGATGCAATAGCATACGCGGTAACCGGCCCGACGGCCAGGGGCAGCGGCGTCGCAATCGACGTGCGGCATGACGACCCCTATGCCGCTTACAGCGATTTGGACTGGAACGTCATAAGCCAGCCTGAAGGCGATGTGTTCGCAAAAGCCGTTGTTCGCCTGCTTGAGACCTTCGAATCCATCAAAATGGTCAGACAGGCGCTTAAAAAGCTTCCGAAGGGCCCTGTCGCCGTAGAGGTGAAGGAAATCCCGCCGGGCGAAGGATGCGGCCACGTCGAAGCTCCGAGAGGCGAAACGTTTCATTATGTTCGCAGCGACGGCGGCAACAGGCCCATCCGGCATAAGGTCAGGGCTCCAAGTTATGTAAACGTGCCCTCATTTAAGGCCTCGTGCATCGGCCAGCATATCGCAGACGTGACACTTACGCTCGCGTCGGTCGATCCATGCTATAGCTGCACCGAGAGGCTCGCAGTCGTTGATTCGCACAACAATGTCATCCACGATTACGAAACGCTGCTGCGAATGAGTCGCGAGAAGACGGCAAGGATTCGGAAGGAAATTGGCGCACCGGAACTGAAACTGGAGGATTTATAAATTGGATAAGATTCTACTTGTTCCTGTTTTCCTACCGCTGATAGCAGGCTTTGTGCTGTTGTTTTTGCCGAACAGATTAAGGTCCATATCGAGTGTGCTGACGCTGGTAATCTCGATCATCACATTCGTGCTTGGTATTACGATATTTACCGGCGGCAAGGCTCAGTGCGCATGGTCCATCCTGCATCTTGGCGAGATATTCGGCGGCCACGAATTAGTGTTGATGCTAAACGTCAAACCGCTCGGCGCGTTTATGCTGATGTTTGCAATGGGCTTCGGCCTGCTGATTACTCTTTATTCGCTCAAATCCATCGGGCAAGACATGATAAGGGCGAACGAATATTATGGCGCAATACTGCTTACGATAGGCGGCTCGGCGGGAATATTGCTGTCAAATCACCTCTTGTTCCTGCTGATATTCTGGGAGATTGTGACAGTTTCGCTGTACCTTTTAATCACGACCGGCGGAAGAAATTCTAATTTTGCAGCTACGAAAACTTTCGCGATGATCGGGGCATCAGATGCCGCTTTCATGCTCGGCGTGTTTTTAATCTGGGCGATTTCAGGAACTTTTGTTATCTCAGATATTAGCCTGATGACTACTTCGGCTTTGCCATTTATCGCCTTCTTATTGCTTATGATTGCCGCCATTACCAAAGCGGGAGCACTGCCGCTGCATACCTGGCTGCCCACGAGCGGTGAATATGCACCAGCCTCTGTTATGGCGCTTTTGCCGGCCGCGATTGATAAACTTTTGGGCATTTATCTGTTAGTCGTTGTCACGTGGGAAATGTTTATCATCAAACCAGGGATCCTGACGACTATCCTGGCAATCATTGGTGCGGCAACTATTATTATTGCCGTGATGGTTGCCATGGTTCAGCACAATCTCAAAAAGCTGCTCTCTTATCACGCGATCAGTCAGGTCGGCTATATGATCCTCGGCATCGCAACTGGAACCCCGGTGGGCATTGCAGGCGGACTGCTCCATATGCTCAACCATGCAATCTATAAATGCTGTCTGTTCTTATGCGGCGGCGCAGTTGAACAAGCAGCAGGCACCGCCGAGCTGGAAAGGCTCGGGGGCCTGGGCAAAAAAATGCCGATTACTTTCATTACATGCCTGATTGCCGCCCTGAGTATTTCCGGCGTACCACCATTTAACGGATTCGTTTCCAAGTGGATGGTTTATCAAGGCGTGATTAAGATGGGAACGACAGAAACAGGTTGGGCCACGGGTTTATGGCCCATCTGGCTGACCTGCGCCATGTTCGGAAGTGCGCTGACACTCGCTTCATTCGTCAAGCTAATCCATTCAGTGTTCCTTTCGCGGCTGCCCGACAAACTTCAGGGAGTAAAGGAGGTTTCCCACATCCAGACGATTCCGATGGTCGTACTTGCCCTGCTGTGCGTGTTCTTCGGAGTTTTCTATAAAGTCCCGCTCAACCTTTTCATTTATCCGGCATTGAACGCTTTAAATATAGAAACAGCCGGCACAATTTTCGGTACATGGCAATCCGGCCTTGCGACGATTTTGATTATCGCCGGTATTGGAATCGGCCTGCTCATCTGGGTGATTGGAAAATTCTCGAAGAATATCAGAATCGTTCCCACGTGGACATGCGGCGAGGTGCAGAAGAACGACGATATGATAATACCAGGGACGCACTTCTATAAAACCGTCTCGGAAATGAGCGGCTTGAAACAGCTATATAAGGGCCAGGAAAAAGGATATTTCGATGTATATGACCAGGGCGGCAGGTTCGGATTGACGCTGACCGCGTTCCTGCGATGGCTCCATTCAGGGGTGCTGCCCATATATTTGACATGGGTCGTTGTAGGATTACTGGTTGTCCTGTTCGTGGTTTGTGACATTTGGTGAGGTCGACATGACTATATTTTACATTTTGATGATATTTATCGTTATCGCGAGCCTGATCGCGGTGGAAACCACAGATCTGCTTAGTTCCGTGATATGTATCGGGGCAATGGGATTCGGCGTTTCGTTGGTGTTCTTATTTTTGCGGGCACCGGATATCGCTATTACTCAGATTGTGGTGGAAGTCCTGGGTCTGATTATCCTGATTCGCGCCACGATTTCGCGAGATATGACTTTCATCAGCGGCGACAAGGAGTTTTTCGGAACGGTTGTTTCCGTGGCGATTATCTTCGTGATTTTTCTTGCCGGCCTGAGAGTTTTCGAGACGCTGCCCGAATTCGGAACCGCTATTTTCACCCAGGTTCCCAATGCCGCATCTCAGACATATATCAGTCAGGGCCTGGAGAAAACAGGAGCGGCAAATCTTGTCTCCTCGGTAATTCTGGATTTTCGTGCCTACGATACGCTCGGCGAGGCAGCCGTACTGTTTACCTCGATTATCGGGGCCACGGTTCTATTGCGAAGAAAGGCGAAAAATACACCTGAGATATTACAACCGGTTTCGGAATCTTAAGATTTTCCCGGAGGTATTAAAAAATGCAGGGAATGACAATTATAGTTAAAACGATCAGCAGTTGGGTCAAGGTGCTGATTGTACTTTTCGGTATTTATATTATTCTGTTCGGCCACCTTACGCCGGGAGGCGGGTTTGCCGGAGGAGTGATTCTGGCTTCTTCCTACGTCCTGCTCATGCTGGCGTTCGGCGGGGATTTCGTAAAGAAAGACCTGCCCTTGTCTCTTGTTTCGAAACTCGACTGCCTGGGGGCGTTCATGTTTATCATGATCGCAATTTTAGGACTTGTCTTCGGAGGGACCTTCTTTTTAAATTTCCTGGTTGAGAAATATGGCCAGCCTTTACATCTTTTGAGTGCCGGCACGATACCGTTTTCGAATATCGCGATTGGTCTTAAAGTCGGCGCTTCTCTGTTTTTAGTAATCTACAGCCTTTCGACCTGTTGTAAGACCGAAGAATTGGATAGCCACTGAAAAAGGAGTCAGAACGATGCTTTATGCGTTGTGCTTTTTATTGTTTATGATCGGGCTGTATTGTGCGGTCGTCAAAAAGAATATGGTCAAGATTGTAGTCGGTATTCTGATTATGGAATACGCCGTCAATCTTTTCCTGGTAATGCTCGGGTATAGACATGGCGGCGTGGCTCCGATCATAGACAAGGAATCTCAGGCCGCCCTGTCCAACTTTGTGAACAGCTCCGTTGACCCGCTGCCCCAGGCGCTTGTGCTACCGCAATTGTAATCAGCCTCGG
>Ga0210003_1000318_pt1 | contig 43081 bp, 74 predicted proteins | sample LantaG_FD_182804 | JGI IMG/M metagenome (GOLD analysis project Ga0210003, IMG submission 182804) | Deep subsurface microbial communities from Baltic Sea to uncover new lineages of life (NeLLi) - Landsort_02402 metaG (SPAdes) (version 2) | ecosystem: Environmental > Aquatic > Marine > Oceanic >...
TCGCTAACAAACAAAACCACAATACAAGTAGCAAAGAAGGTGGGTGTTGGTGAAAATACATACAGACACTACAAGAAAATAGTAAAAGAAAAACCTGATGTCATAACAAAGATAGAGAAAGGACAATCAAGTATCGATAAGGAATATAAAAAACTAACAGAAACACGAACAATACCTAATATGCCATTTAGACAAAAACACATACCGATGATTAGAGATGGCACAAAGACACAAACAAGTAGGTTTCGTAATATGTGGAAAGTCGGAGATACTGTGGAAGTTGTACTATATGAACCAAAGATAACAACTATTAAAATAACAAAGGTAACTAGAAAGAAACTAGATGCATTTACCGAATCTGATGCAAAACGAGAGGGTGGTTATACTTTGGCTAAATTCAAAGATATATGGAAGTCTATTCATGGGGAGTGGAAAGACAATAGTGATGTACATTGTATTGAATTTAAGGAGGTAAAAGAATGATAATAGAAGATGCTGTCATATTAGCTATCGCAAGACCTATAAAACTAAAAAATGGTAGAATAAGCAGGTGTGTTATTGCCTATAGCGAAGAATTAAAAGAGTTAATTAGATTATATCCCACATATCATCTATCGAAAAAAATTAGTGAAGGTAATATGGTTAGGTTAATGGTTATTCGTGGCGACAGTAGGGATTACAGTTTTAAATTGATTAATTCAAAAGATATGAAAAAAGCAGATGACAACATTAAAATAGTAAAAACACTATCAAAACAAGAAATGAGTATTTTAATTAGAAGTATAGAAGCAACAACAATATATAGCTTAAATAAGGAACATAAAAGCATGGGTATAGTAAAACCCACCAATATAAACATTACGTTGGAATATGATGAAAACTGTAAATTATTTAAACCATATATTACTTATAGTTGCGGTCAACTGTGCAAAAACAAAGGATTACACCATCAACAATTATTGGATTATAATGCATATGGAAAAACAAGAGGATTGCGACCAGATAAATTACGGAGTTTATACAACATTGATAATGTGCGATTCATTCCGTATTTAATAGTGGGTAATCATCACGCACATCGTAATGTCTTTATGGTAATAAGTATATACAGTAGAGAATATGAGGCATAAAATGACATTCGACAAATATGGCAATAGAGATAAATTTAATGATTGCATATTCCCCAAGGATGGTTACGATTATGAATATGTATGGACAAAAAACGGATGGACTCAAGTAAAAGGCAAAAAATTATCTGAACTACCCAGACAAAAATGGGATATAAAGGAGGTATAAAATATGGAAAAAGAAATAAAATTAAGGAAAGGTTTTGTTCTGCAACAAAGTACAGACAAAAGTTATATGTTATATAATCATAGCATAGGCTTTTTCTTACATGCAGACAAAATAAAGCTAGCGACAGAAGATAGTTGTACGTGGTTAAAATTCCACAAGGACAATGATGCGTATGTAGGCTCTATTTGGTTAACTAAGTTAGCAGTTAGCAGAGTCAAAAAATTAATGGAGGAAAAATAAAATGGAAATAGTTGGATTGATAAACAAAGAAGAAAAAAACGATATATTGTTTATAGCAAAACTAGCATTAGTAGGCAATCGAGCAAGAGAATTATCTCAGGAGGTGACAAAATGGCAAAAATAGGAAAGCAAAAGTTACACGAAATTGCTGAATTAATAATAGAGAATTTAAAGTACGACATTGAAACTATGGGATACCAAGATTATGATGTAACAGCTTACTTACAAAGAAAATATGTGCAAAAAATAATAGATGAACTCAATAATATCTTAGAGGAGGAATAAAAATGGATGCTCAAGATGAATACTGGATAGATGATTATATTTGGATGTATGTGCCAAAGAGAGGCGAGAAATAATGAAACCATCTACAGCGTTATTGATAGGACTCTTGTGGAGCTTCGGTTGTATAGGAGCAATGACACTTGTAATTTTATCATGGATAGGAGGCATATAAATGAAAGTAGTAATACCACAACAAGTTATAGACTATCTTACATTACAAGGTACGTTTGACATGTGGATACAACATGAATTAAATAATAGAACAGTAGGAGAGAAAAAATAATGAATTTAATTGACAAAATAATAGCGTATAAAACAGGTAAACTAGATAGTAAAAACATTTTAGCTCTACTTACAGAACTTGTTAGAGCAAAACGAGCATGGACATTGCAAGGAGCATATCATCTTATTGAAACAAAAGGATTGAAACTAACAAAGCAAAGCAACAACGAGAATAAAACTGTTCTTAGCAAACGACCTTCAAAAGCAGTTAGAAAATATCTAGGTAACAGAGCATGGACACATATATAAAGAGGTATTTGAGATGAATAGACAAGAAAAATTGTGGTATCTCAAAGAATATTACTACAAGAACAAAGAAAAAATAAATGCACAAAACAAAGAATGGAGACAAAAGCACAAAAGCAAATGTGTAGATTACCAAAGAAAATATGCACAAACTGAAAAAGGCAGAGTTAACAGAAACAAACTTGCAAATGAGACTAAGAAAAAGTATCCTGAAAAAGTAAAAGCACAAAATAAATTAAATCATTTACTAGAGAGTAAACGAAGTAATATTACAAACAATGATTTTATTTGTGCCATATGTGGTAGACAACCTATAGAGAAACATCACGAAAATTATAGCTTGTGGAATGTCTTTGTGCCGTTGTGTAAAAGTTGTCATACAAAAACAAGAGGTAAGTAAAATGAAAAACATAAATAATGTAGAAATAATAGAAGCTTGTGAGACAAATAAACCCTGGATGCACAAAGTCAGAAGTTGGACAAATAGGCGTAAATGGTATGACGTTATCCAGAGGAGAGATGAAACTTTCTTCTGTACATGCCCTTCGTTTAAGTTTGGCAAACAGGAATGCAAACACATCGACATAATTAAAATCATCTTGGAGGAATAAATATGGATAAGAAAGAAGTAGAAAAAATAATAAAAAACGCTAGAGATAACAACAAAAAAATTGACTTGCGAAATGCTGACTTGCGAAATGCTGTCTTGCAATATGCTGACTTGCGAAATGCTAACTTAGATTTTTCATCTTTTCCATTATGGTGTGGTAGTTTCAATATAAAAGATGATGGAAAGTTAGTAAAACAATTACTAGGACATATTGCTAGAATTAATTGCACCGACAAACAACTACAACAATGGATAAAGAAAATACCTAAAAAGTATGCCAATGATATATGCAAAAGACATGATGTTGAGGAGGTATAAAATGAACAAGGATAAATTAAAAGGGTGTTTTGTTACATACTTAGACAAAGATGGCAAGTATAGAAGTCACAAAGTAGTAAAAGTAACAGGCTTAACACTGACTGTCAAAGATTGCCTTGGAGTCAAGCACAGAATACACCCCAAGAAGAACAAAATATTTGGCAGACAATTAAAGAAAACTATGGAGGAAATAGAATGGTGAAAAAACCAATTAGAGATTTTGAATTGAGGAACGTAAGCCCTGATGACTGTATTAATCAGGCAAAAGGATTGAAGCTAGTGAAAGAAAGACAAAGGCACGAAAAACATTTCCTTAACTTCGGCAATCCACGAATATCACAGTGGGTCAAAGATGCTAACAATGAACAAAAGATATTGAAACACGTAGACAAAAGACAAAAGGTATCAGACCAAATTCAACGTGGTTTTAATATAGCGGAGAAGTGGAAAGATGAAAACCAAGGGTAGAACAATAGATGAAATGTTAGCAGACATGAAGAAAACAAAAGAAGAGATAATTATTTACTTTCATCAAGAGTGGTAAATATGAACACAAAGAGAACAGTATTAGTATGGCAATATACACATGATTTTGACTTATACTCAGAGCATGGACTATTTGCTATGTAGGAAGAAATAATATGACAGTATGGGAAAGGATAAAAAATCTAGTTTTGCATGAGCAAATAAAAGCTATCCCTGTTAAACAAACAAGAGCTACCAGAAAATATTTAGGCAAATCTGCATGTACACGAATAGACACATCAAGGAGACAACCAGAAACAAGCAAAAATACACGTTATGCATTAAACAGTATCACCGAAGAATATAAAGACCGATGGATAATAATAGATTAAAGGAATGAGTGGTATGTACACAAAAACTAATGAACAACATCACCAATGGAAAGGAGATAAAGTATCATATGAAGGATTGCATCAGTGGGTAAAGAGGCGTAAACCGAAACCTGATGTATGTGAAATATGCAAACAAAAAGAATCATATGATTTAGCTAATATCTCAGGAAAATATAAACGAGATACAAACGACTTTCAATGGTTATGTCGTAGTTGTCATATGAAACTAGATGGTAGAATAAATAATTTAATTAAAGGAGACAATAATCGTAAAAGAGACAAAAGAGGTAGATATAAATGAATAATCATATCCATGTGAAATGTGGTGGTGAATTAACATTCATCAAGAAAGAAGGCAGGCGACATTTACACAAATGCAACAAATGTAGAGCAGTAGTAAATTGCATACTTTGTTATAGCTACAAGGAAATGGAGGAAATGAAGATAATTTGAGTCGTTTCTCGATATGCAGGTTTGCGTTTCTATACGTACTTCAATTGAACACGTTTATATAAACATATTCATAACTATTACGGTATAGGGATTTCAATACCTGCATAAGGAGAAGTGAAAGAAAAAGGTGATAAGATGTATGGAGATATAATAGAATGTCTGAATTGTGGTAAAACGTTTAAAGATACTACAAATAAGACGGACAAATTAACAGAGAAAGGTAATACGTACCAATGGAAAGGACAAGATAGCAGAGAAGGTAACTTTAAAAATATGTGTCCTTATTGTTTAAGTACGAGCACAAAAAACACGCATAAAAAGGCAAAGAATAAGACAAAGTTTATATACGATGCCCCCGCTAATGGCGAGGAACGACATAAAAAAGGTTGCCCTAAAAAACTAAAAAAGCCAAACTTAGATAATGAAGTTATAGCTAAAAAAGTATTGGGATGGAGACAGCCTTATAATTTAAACGAGGACAAACGAGATATGTCTAAAGTAACAGGCATAAAAACTTTTGCTAATAGGACAAAAGGTACGTTCCTCACACAGATAACTAAATCGTTTACGCCACAAGAATTAATGGAACGTAAACTCAAAGCACAGCACATAGAACTATTGTCGCCCCCAGACAATTATAGAAAATATAGAGGATGGCGATATGACAAGAGGTTGAAACATGGTAGAACTGATTGAACAAGAATATTGTGATAAATGTGGAAGATACATGAAGTACGATGCAAAAGGAAAGTGTGTAAAGTGTGGAACTTTGATATACAAAGACAGTTCTATGAAAAACACAGCTACTTATGACCCTGCAAAAGATATGGGTATGGACAAAAGTGAGACTGACATAGGTGGATATGATAGGAGGTATTAGATGAACATAGAGAAATTCAATAAAATGTTAGAGGAAAGAATTGAGAAAACAAGGAAAGTTCTGGACTCCAAGAATAAGGAGTATGCATCGGACATGGACAAATTGCACAACTTCAAACGTGCAGGCAATATGTTACAATGTTCCCCAGAGTATGCCCTTGTAGGAATGTGGACAAAACATATCATATCATTGCTAGATATAGTTGACAAAATTAACAAGGAAGATGTAAAACTTAGCAACATGTTTGTTTGCAAACCAGATGATGTGACAATTGCTATGGTTGAAGAAAAGATTGGTGATGCTATCAACTATCTTATACTACTCGAGGCATTAATTAAAGAGAGGTATGAAGCATGAGCACAACTACAATAACAATGGTAGCAGATGCAGGTGAAAATATTGTGGATATGTTTAAGTCTGCTTATTTTAAACTGCAACATCCAGATGTAACTAAGCTAGAAATAGAACATAATGGCAAAAGATTTACAATAACAGCAGAGGAAATAGAACAGAAAAAAGAACGGGTAGAACTTTATCATGGGTCTGGATGGACTGAAACAACTGCAACTAAAGAAGATGTACTAAAAGATGAGGGCATTGATGACAGCGAATATCGTGATGGTTATGAATACTATTATGATGACCATAGACTTGTATATAGAATTAAGAGGGAGCAAAAATGAAATACACCAAGGGTATTAATCTAGGCAAGTATAGATTGAACATACTTGTGACAGATAAGGCTAGTTTTGAGGAGTGTAACAAAGAGATAATAGAAGAACTTAATAATCATTCTGAAATAAGTGACTCAGAAAAAATTGAAATAATTAAAGAGGTATTGATATGAAATATTTGAAAGAAGTTGTGTTAAGTCTAGCTCCATACAAAACCGTCAAGCTTGGAGTATCTGAGGGCGATAGTTTTGAAGAAGTAGATAAAGCACTTTTAAAAGAGCTAGACAAACGCCAAAAAGTTAAGAAGCTAAATGCAGAAGAAATAGAAAATAGTTTAGGAGGCAATTAATATGGCAAAAGGAAATCAGAAAGCAAAACAACGGGCAACAGAAGAGGCAAATATAGAAGAAGGTTTTGTTAAAATTCTTACATCAATAGACAGTATAGCAGACCATGTAGAACAAACTATGCCCCTAGTAGCACAATCGCTTAGACTGACAATATCAATCACTAAGTTATATCAGAAGGCATACTATGTCACCAAAGACAACAACAAATAAGCCTAAAAGTATAGCGGTATTTTTGCTAATATCACAACCACCAAATGCTAGTGAAATAGTCGCTGTATTACAAGCAGTAGAAAAGTTTGATGCTCTTATATTATGCATCAAGACACCAATAAAAGTAATGCCTATACAACATGCATCAAAAATATGGCAAGCGATTCTAAAACCATACAAAGAGAAAACTTTACTAACATCAAGTGACGTAGATTTTACAAGTGTTTCTAAGTTACCAGAATCTTTCAATGACAAAATAATTCTAACCTTGTCGAAAAAAGTATTCGTACATTTGTCTACTATGGGCATAAAAGTTTTGTTGGTGGATAGATTAACAGGGTATCACGATGTTTTTCTCCGTAGTGCATATATGCAGGGGCGAGCATTGGATTACATAACAGAAAATTATGGAACTAAGAGGTAATATATATGACCAAATTTGTAAACAATGAGGCACAAGAGGATGACATATTATTCGTCACTTTTGGTGCTCTAAAAGCAAATCAAGACAGAGCGAAAGCTTATCTTGTAAAAGCAGGTGAATCTATAGAGGGAATAGTAACATCAATTAAAGACTCCCCAAAAAAGTATAAGAAAATCTATACTTTGAAAGTTAAAGGAGAAGAAAAACCTCTAATAATCACAGGAAAGACCGACCTAGTAAAGAAAATGGGTCACGACCCAACAGTTAAAGTACCAAAGGTTGTCGCAGTAAATGACCTTGTACAAATAACTTTTGTGGGCGTTACAAAGACCAGCAATAATAACAACTACTTTAATTTTGAAGTAGGTGTTGCACAGTGAAACAAACTAAACTAACACGCTTGGAAAAATCTGTTGATAATACTTTAGGTACTGTTGATAAGCTAGTTCAAGTCTTGTCAAACACCAAGGAAGATGCTTTGAAACTTGTTTCTCAAACAGAGGAAGAATGGACAAAAGCAAAAGCAGAATATGAAGCTACTTGGGAAGATGCTAAAGCAAAGTATGATGCTACTGAAAGCAGACTTCAACAGTTGCAAAAGCGTTGTCTAAAAACAGCCAAATACGTAGACAAAATACTAAACCAGTAATTTTGGGGGTCATTCCCCACTTTTATTTTAGCAGGGATGCGACTGCTGTGGACACGATTCCACAAGAATAACGCATAGTTTATTCACTCATGTTTCCCAGGACTTCGAGACTCCTGTTGAGAGAACGTGAGACAAAGAACCCTCCTCGTATGAGGTACGCCAGTAGTAAATTGGGTCTGGTAGGTTATAACCTGGCTGAACATAAGGAGTTAACATTGCCCTTACCACAAAGAGATGGTATAGGTGTTGCGTGTTTGTATGGGTTCGATTCCCACCAGCTAAATATGAAACAATGTCCAAAATGTAAAACAGAAATGGTGCTATACCAATTACTAGGTGGTAAATTTAGATGGGAATGCCCTAATTGTAAGTATGAAGGTGAAATAGAATGATAGCAATAGATACTGAAACAATTTCATTAGAAGATAGAACCCTTGTAGGATTTAGCATTGCTAATGAAACACAAGCAAAATATTATCCTATTTTACACAGCAAATTTAAAAATGTAGATTGGGATGAAGCAAGAGAAACATTACAGCATATAATAGATACAAATCCAATTGTATTTCATAACTCTTCTTTCGATATACCTGTTCTGACAAATTGGGGAATTGACTTATCTAAAGCAGATATACATGACACATTAATTATAGCAAATTTACTAGATGAAAATGTAAGACATGGATTGAAGGTACTTTCTAAGAGGTACTTACATCACACCATGACAGAGCTTAAAGAGATTGTTGGTACTGGTAAGAAGAGAATTAGTGTTGCAGATGCCGATGAACGTATCTTAAAGTATGCAGCCGATGATGCTAGACAAACGCTTAAACTTTTTTACTACTTGTATCCAAAACTGTCACAAGATAGAAAATTGTTTAAGTTATACAATGAAATAGAGAAACCTTTGTTAAAAGTCATAGCAGATATGCACATTGGAGGCATAATGATAGATGCAGGCAGAATTAAAGAAATTGAACAACTTTGCATCAAGAAAACAGACTCGGCAAAAGAGAAATTAGACTATGTTATGGAAGGTGTAAATTGTAACAGCACCAAACAGCTAAGAGAATTTTTTATTGGCAAAGAACGTATGCCTATATTAAAACAGACAGACAAAGGTGCTCCATCAATGGACAAAGAGACACTTAAAACATACGCTGAAACAAATAGTACAGCCAAATTGCTCTTGGAGTATCGTAAGTATGCCAAAATCCTATCAACATTTATCCCTGCACTTTCACCAAAAGAGATAGATTTAAAGACTTGTAGGGGTAAGATTCATGCTTCGTTTAATCAAGCAGGTACAACAAGTGGGCGATTCAGTAGCTCTAAACCTAACATGCAGAATATCCCCAAGGGAGAGAAGGATGAGTTTGGTATCAGAGATTGCATAGTAGCTGACCCTGGACAAATTCTTATTGGGGCAGATTATTCGCAGGTCGAGCTAAGAATCATGGCTCACTTCTCACAGGACTTTAACTTAATGAAAGCTTACAATGGTACAACAGATGTGCATACTATAACTGCGGAAGCTTGTGGTATCACCAGAGACAAAGCAAAAACAATTAACTTTGGATTAATCTATGGTATGAGAGCTAAGACTCTGGGAAAACGGATTGATGTAGGATATGATGAAGCACAGTCATATATTGATAAATACTTCGAAACTTACAATGCGATTAAACCGTTCTGGGAGCTTACTGAGCAGCAAGTAAGGGGAAGAGGGTATGTTGAGACCTTCTTTGGTAGAAAGAGGCGTAGGACACGTGAGTTTCAAGCTAAAGACAAGTTTGACCAAAGCAGAGAGATAGGTTCTATGACTAATGCTATTATTCAAGGCACAGGTGCAGATATGATGAAGAAATCAATGGTTACTATGTATCCACAGTTAAAAGCAATCGGGGCACGTATCGTTTCTACTGTGCACGATGAAGTAATTGTTTCATGTCCAATCAAGAACGCCAAGAAGGGGTTTAAGATAGTGCATGAGAGTATGATGCAAGCTGGCAAAGATTTAACTGTTCCGATTGCAGTTGATTGCAAGTATGGTAGAACCTGGGGCGAGGCACATGGAGATGGAATTAAATTGGAGGAGATAAAATGCCAAGAATAGTAATAATGTCAATACAAAATTTACTGCGAATACCCTATTTAAAAAATTCGTTTAAACATGCAATTATATTTGTTACGACAAATCCAGAGTATTATGATTTTGGACACACACAATTTTGGCAAATGAATACTGCTGATAATGATACACCAATAGTTAGTGACCTTTCTATATGGGCGTTAAAACAAATAATACAAACTGGTCAAGATTATGATACAATCTATGTATGTTGTGATGCAGGCTTATCACGTAGTCCAGCAGTAGCACATTTCATAGCAGTACACTTACATGAATTTAAACAAGCAGCAGTAATGCAAAAGAAATATAGGTTTATGAATTATGAATTACATTTAAAATTAATGAGGGAAATACCATGATAGGAGATATATTATTCACACTGGCTGCAATTGGATTTACATATTCAGCAGTACCACAAATATTAAAACTACATAGAGTTAAAAATTCTTTAAGTGTTAGTTATCAAAGACATAAAATTATACTTGCATGTGTAATTGTTTCTATTGCTGCATGTATTTACACTGAATTATGGTTATCCACAGCAATGAATACTGTACAACTAGCATGTGTACTTATTTTAATGTATCAAATTAAAAAATATAGGAGATAAAAAATGAAAACATTATATCTAGCCCACAATTTTAATATAAGAAAAGCTATAAGAAGGTGGGAATTAACGATAGAAGGCAAGTATAACATCAACCTAGACAATCCATTCTATGACCATGATAGAAACGATATTCAAGCGTTGGACAAATTAGAAGATGATAGTCCAGAGCAAGCAAAATACTTCAAGGAAAGAAACACACTTACTATGGTGGACAGTATTGTTGAGGGCGATTTAGAATTGATACGCAAATCTGATGGACTTGTAACCAGAGTTAAAAACCCAAGCATCGGAACAAGTATGGAGATATTCTTCGCCAGTAGAATCTTGAGGATACCTGTTTATATAATTACTAAGAAACATGCGAACCATCCCTGGATTAAGAAACATTCAACCATGACATTCAACAATATGAAAGAATTTGAAAATTTTGTAGAACGTGAATGGGGGAAAAGAAAATAATGCTTCCAGAAAGAGAGAAAAGATATAGGCAAAGTGAAAAAGGAAAGTCAACAATAGCCAAACTTTCCTCTAAACATAGAGGATTAGGTCATATTCTTGTATCTTCTAATCCATTTGCCAGTTCTGTTCTTGTAGACCATCATCATCTTACAGATACTTATGCTATAGCAATTCCTAGAGAATTACATAGATTATATCAAGGCAAACATCACAAAGAAATGATGATGGATATTATAAAACAGATTTATTTAAAAGATACTGTGACAACTATTAACATGGTTCAAAATGAAAAATTTGTAGAAAAAAATTGGGGCAGAAAAAAATGAAATTTATGTCTGTTGATGGTTTTAAATGTACATATGGTAAGGATAAAATATTAAAAGTAAAAACTGACGGATGGGAAGTAATAACTTTTGATGAAATTTTACACATTGTAAGACATATATTTGAGAATGAAGAAAGAATATATCCTAAGTCACATGGATTTATGGGCAGCGATATGTTCTTCAAGAAAATAAAGGAGGAGAAAGATGCCATACATAAAAAAGATGCAGAGAAAAGCAATAGATGAAATAGTTGATGATGCACATTTTAATCTTGCGGCAAATGGAAGTCTTAACTATTTCCTAGTAAAATTAATGCTAGCAAGACGTAAAAAAGAAATGGAGAGCTACACATTTTATAAGTGTTTCCTTGGAGAATTAGAAATGTGCAAGCAAGAAATTTACAGACGATACGTTGCTCCATATGAAGATAAAAAGATAAAAGAAAATGGAGATGTTGAAGAATGAAATTTGCAGCATATACAAAAGATAGAGAGGCACTTAAAGAAGCTTCATCAGGTGGAATATTCTACGAGTTAGCTGAATACTTTATCATCAATGGTGGAGTTGTAGTTGGAGTAACAATGGAAGAACTAACACCTGAATTTCTTATGACTGATAACTTAGAAGATGTAAAAAAGATGCGTGGTTCTAAGTATCTATGGGCGAATCCACTTCCTATATTTGAATGCATAGAATTTGCAAAAACTCCTGTACTATTCGTTGGATTACCTTGTCAAGTAATAGGTTTAAAACGATACCTTAAAAATAGAAACATACCAGACAAGCATATAACTTATGTATCTCTTCGTTGTCATGGAGTAATCAAAACAAAAATATTTAAGGATTATATAGCCTGGATAGAAAATGTAACAAAAAAGCATCTTGTTAATGTTAAATTCAGAAGTAAAGTAAACGGATGGAAAGGTGCTGGAGTTGGATTTACTTATGATGCTGGAAACAGCTTTAAATTCACAGTATTTTTTAAACCAAAACTTATTAAAGATTATATAAAACAACATAATGTATTTCCAATGTGTAAGAACTGCACCAAGGATAGAAACGACAGCGACATTACCCTTGGCGATTATTGGGGTTGTCATCCAGCACTAAAGAACAGATATGGTACAAGTATTGTAGAAACTAACACAGAAAAAGGTCATAAATTATTTACAAATTTAAAGAATGTAAAATGGGAAATTGTTTTTACCATTAAACATAAACCACACGTTTTTGTAGATAATAATAAAATAGGACTTCTCAAGGTTGCAGACTTTCATAACTTTGGTAATCTTATGCTTTCCAGTAATTTTATAACTTATACGAAAGCTGTAAATAAAGATGCAAAATTTGTCTTTATTGAAAACGAATCGGCACAAGATGTAATAGAAAAAGCAACAGGTGTAACAGATATTGAGTACAGACATATAGAAACATTGAGTAGATTTAACTTAAAGAAGGTGCTCCTGGACACATTCATAGGACTTGTAAATCCACAAGAAATGGAACAGGTCAAGGTATTTGCAGACTGTAAACATGTGGCTGTCTTAGGAGGCGACCATTTCTCAGGTGGAATACACTATGCAACCTGGATTATAAATCTCATAAGACTTAATGCTCTTGCCAAGTGTGGAAAGCAGGTTCATATAGTTAGTAACACTGTAGGCAAATTCCCCTGGTTCTTGAAACCTTTTGTTACACATGCTTTTAATAATCTGGAATCAATATGGTGTAGAGATGAGGACAGTATAAAAAGACTAAACAATATAAATGTATATAAAAATGTTTGCTATGCACCAGACCTTGCATTCTTACCCCTACACAATGAGCTTGAAAATGAAGTAGAAGCAGTAAAAAATGGGTACTGTACCATAGTCACATCGACCTTGTGGAAACAATATGCAAATACATACAAAGAATATATCAGTGGAGTAAAGAGAATGGCACAAGCATTAATTCTCTTAACACATAAAAATGTAATGATTTTGCCTCACAGCACATATGAAAGTGATTTACAGATAGCTAGAGATGTAGCAGATAACAACAGTATCTTTGCTCTCATTGGTGATGAACCTATGACACCAAGTAAAGCTAGAGCAGTATTGGCAAACAGTTATCTCAATGTCTCGTTCAGAATGCATGGTGCTATTTCATCACTTGCATCAGATGTTCCAGTTATAGCAATAGCATATAGTCCAAAATACGAGGGCGTTATATCAGATGGGTATGACTTGCCTGAACTTGTTGTTGATAAAATGAGTAGAAAAAACTGGCAAAAATGCATTGAAGAAACTATAAGCTCTATCAAATATGTAGAAAAATATCGTGACATTATTGTTATGAAAATAGTAGAAGCAAATGAAGTAATGAAAATGGCATTGAAACCATTAGGAGGAATAAAATGAAAATATGTAGAAAATGTGGAACTGAGTTAATTATAAATAAAAATTGGTGCAAAACTCAGGCTATAAGTCGAAATTATGTTTGCCATGACTGTGAAAATAAAAGACAGAAAAAATGGAGAAAAGAAAATAAGGAACGTGTAGCAATAAGAGAAGCAAGATACCGAAAAAATCAAAGAAAAGAGCTAGATAAATTAAAAGTAAATGGATGTGCAATATGTGGATATAATAAATGTAACGCTGTACTAGACTTTCATCACGTTAATCCACAAGATAAAAAATTTAGTTTACAATGTTCAGCTATGAATCGTTCACCTGTTAATATAATTATAGAGGTCAACAAATGTATTTTGTTGTGCTCAAATTGTCACAAAGAAATTCATTATGGAGGTAAATACGATGAAAATTTTATTCATACACCATAAGTTAAACGCAACTTTTATTAAGAACGACCTTAAAATTTTGAAGAGACATTATGATGTCACAGATTTTTACTTTACCATCAAAAAAATTCCACAGTTAATTAAAGAAATTAAAAATACAGACGTGGTTTATGTATGGTTTTTAAGTTATCCTGCATTCCTGGCAGCTAAAATTGCTAGAGTATATAAAAAACCTGTCATTTTAGTAGCAGGTGGATATGGAGTACAGAGTGATATACTAGAGAAACACAAAATCTTTAAGCTTATGGTAAAATCTGCAATCAAAAATGCAACAAAAATTTTAGCAGTATCTACATTTACATTACTAGAGGTACAAAAACTAGACTATACCGTATATAGACATGCAAAATGTAAAGTAGTTTACAATGGTATAGATACAAAACTATTCAAAAACTACAATATAAGAAGTAATAAAAATCCTATAGCATTGACTGTTGGAAACATATTCTCTATGGACAGATATTATTTAAAAGGCATAGATAGATTCATAAATTTAGCCAGGGTAAATCCAAAAGGGTTATTTTATGTCATTGGAATGTGTAATAAGGTTGCAAAAAATATAAAAGATGTTCCTTCAAACTGTCACTTTCTTGCTCCAATACCACAAGAAGCATTACCATTTTTCTACAACATAGCAAACACATACTATCAACTCTCGACATATGAATCATTCTGTCTTACATTACTTGAAGCTAGAGCATGTGGCTGCAATGTAGTAACATCTGCTGAAAGAACAGGCATGGATGAAATTCAAGGCATGTTTATCAGTGAATTGACACTAGAAAAAAGAGAAAAGAAATTAGTGGGGGTATTAGATGGATATAAAAACTGAATTTAGAAAAGGCTGTAGTATTATAATCCCTACATGGAACTGTGAACTAACGATAAAAGAGTGCATTGAGAGTATTCCGAAAGCATTTCCTAAAGATGTTCCATTAGAGTTAATCATTGTCGATAAAAAAAGTGATGATTGGACAATAGCAGATATAGTTTTTTGGAACATGCACTATGATAATATTAAACTTAAAATTTTGTCTGATACAGGTGCATTAGGAGCAGCAAGGCTAAGAGGAATAGACAATGCGAAATATCCTACAATCTTTTGGCTCGATGCAGATATTATATTGCCTGAAAATTACATTGAAGATTTGTTCAAAGAACTAAAAAAATTTAAAGGTAAACCAGTTGCACAGATTCAAGGTAGAATGCATGGTACAGACAATTTAGCATTTAGATGGTGGGCTGGATATGGAATAGCCACAAGGAGAAAAAACAAAATAAATTATGTAGAGGCAATTAATGGAGCAACAGCAAACGCCCTAGTAATTAAGTCTACTTTAAAAATGACAGACAAAGAACGTGAATATCTTAAAAAACTACATTCGACTGAGGATTCATTCTTATCGTCTGTGGTGCAAAGTAAAGGTTACTGTCAGTTGATGTTTCCCATAGATACTATTCACCTTGTACGTGAAGTCTGTGACGTTGAGGGGTCGCATAAGATAGTTTGGTCATTGGTAGGTCTAAAAGACAGAGGTTACGGCAAATTAAATGCTTTATGGCATATGAAGTTTCTTTGGCGTAATGGATACTATGCATTCTTGGAGTATCAGACCCTAGATTTAGTAACATATACAATTAGACTACAATTAAATCTTATCAGGGCATGCCTCAAGGATAAAAGAATCATCAATCAACGTAGACTGATTACATTAAAGGAGTGGTAAAATGATAAGCGAGACAGCAGTAGAGTTAGTAACGGTAGATGATTTTACTATTTTCTGGTTTGCTGTTACTATATTAATTTTTGTGAAAGTGTTTGTATATTTCTCTAGCAAGTGTAAGTAATGCCATACTAAACATACCTGCACATATTCCAATAAAATAGATTGACATAATTCCTCCGAAGTGAGAGCACTAGGGGCGAAGAGGTAGAAACGCCCCATGTCTCTCTAATTATTTTTTAAAAGTTATTTCCTCTTTTGTTATAATTCTTAGCAGAAGAACAATTACTCCAAGGATTAATACCTCTGCTTCTGGTGTTAAGGTCAATCCTAGTTCTGCTCTTATGATTACATTCGCTATGGCGATTAAACTTGTCCATAGTAATTTACTTTTGTACCAATCTTTCATTTTCTTACTTCCTATAGTAAAATTGCTAATGTGATAGCTACTGGTATAAATGCCAATAACATCTTCACTCTTATTTTTAATGTTAGTATTTCTTCGTCTTGTTCTACTTGTTTTCCTATGAGCCACAAGAGTAATTCTTTATTACTTATTCTTAGGCTCGAATTTCCATTTTGATTTTTAAATTCTTTGCTTGTGATTTTTGCTTCCTTAATTATTTTTGCTAATACATCAACTTTTTTCATTTTGATACCTCTTATACATCTTATACATCTATAACTCTTTCTAAACTTAACGTCCAAGTGAATGCATCAGGAACTCCTTTTATTGTATTAAAAGTAAAGTTTCCTATTACATATACTCCGTTAAGGCAATCTCCAAGTTCATTAATTGTGAATGTCTCCCCGTTATTCATTGCGGTTTTTATACTATCTAACCATATTGTCATTGTAGCATTATCACACCAATTAGCTACACCATCATATATAAAAACTGTTCCACCAATAGTTAAAGGTTGTGCATTAATCCCTCTATCAACTGTATCTAAATCCCCACTCTTGAAATTAAACAAGCTTACATTTTTACTTATACTATTATTTGGATTAGCCCACTCTGGTTTAGGAAAAAGTATATTAGTAGATGTTCCATAAAGTGTAAATGTAGGACATGGATATTCAACTACAGGTGGTGGTGGCGAATTATCACTATACAAATCACTTGCCTTTGCAATATCAGCAAGATTTATTTCTGCTTCAAATGTTAAAGCATCACTTGCTTTTGCGGTATCTTCTACAAGATGTGCATGACACATTTGAAAAGATATACTATCACTTGCTTTTGCAGTATCTTCTATTGTTGCAGGTTGAGCATTATATCCAACTGAATCACCAGCTTTTGCAGTATCAGCTAAATGTACACCAGCATTAAACGTATTTGCATCACTAGCATTAGCATCATCAGTTAAGTTTTTTCCAGCATTAAATGTAACTGAATCACTAGCATTTGCATCATCTGTTGGGTCGTGTGTTTCCTCTTCTTGTAAGTCAAGGTCGTTAATTGTACCATCACAAGTTGGTGCAGCACCAAGGTCTAAGCTACCACACACAATTATATCGCTGTATGTGGTGTTTGTACAAGTAATAGTTAATGTGTCTACCAAAACTGTTCTTGCTGAATCACTGTAAATCTTGTTTGTGAGTGTTGTACCATTTCTTTCAATTTTATAGTAATATGCTGTATCTTTAGCACCAGTATAAAAATCATTGTTACTGTTAGTAAAATCTGCTATTCGTATTTTTATATCTGTGGCGTATACATTTATATAAGCTGCCATGCCCTCATTTGCAGTATCCATATCGCCATATGTAGCTGCACCATCTGAGATACCCCAATAAATAGTAAACCCATTGGTAATACCAGTTATTTTTGTATCTATCAAATGTTCGAAATCACCAAAATGATTTGCTCCCTTATCTTCACTAACCCATGACACAGCATCTTGTCTCATGGTAACAATAGTTATTGTATTCTCAGCGACAGTTAAATCCCCATCGGAATCAACTTCATCATATGTGGTAAAATCTTCAAGAGCCATTCTTCATCCTATTCCTGTATATTAGATAAGCTTGCTGAATTTTTTGTATCTTCTTTTAGCGATTTACGATATTTACATATTTCAGTAGAGATTAAATCACTTTTCGGGTCAAAATCATTTAGTTGATATTCCTTCCATTGCTCTTTTGTTATTTCAGCATTTCTAAATTGAGTTCCCTTTTCATTATGCTCAAGTTTAAGTAATTCCTGTAAACGATATAAATAAGCATATCTATCATTGTTGCTTTTTACGTCTACAGGATATTTTATACTTACCATTTTCTCACCTTAATTTGAATGTGTTATTACCCAAGTTACAACTAATGTATCTCCAGCACCCTTGGCATAACTTAATGAATCATCATAAAGTTTCATATCAGCAGTTGCTTGTGCGACATTAGAAAACAGTCCACACTCTTCTAAAGCACCAGTACATACGCCTGCACCAAAAGTTGTAATAACTGTTACTTTATGTGCATCTGCTCCAGCACCTTGCGTTGAACTATCAATTGCAGTTCTAACTTCTGCACATACAGTATCTAAATTTGTATCTGTAGCAACTTGTCCAGAGCCAGTTCCACAATGACCATGTGTTATGAGAGTATCTGCTCCCCCAGCCATACGGTCAGCAATAAGGTCATAATACAAATCGCATACCGTATTGTGTTCTTTTGGAAAATCGTGCTTATGTTTATAAACTAATTTTCCATTTTTATCATAAGCTTCGTATGTAACGCAGCCCATAATTCCTTTTACTTTATCTTCTATCATTTATTTTGCCTCCTTATAATTCACTATCCTCTAATTGCAGTATCCATTTGTAATGTTCTGGTTTCTCACTTATTTTATCCCATCCAAATTGACAAATTCTATAATTACCATTGAAATACCCCAAGGATAAGCCACTAACTGTAATCACAGTACCATTTCGTGCCATTTCTCTTATACATAATATGGTATCACAAGAACCATCATATTGTTCATTACCAGTAAGAACCATAGATTTGCCACCTCTATTCAGGTCATAAACTTCTCTTTCGCCATCCCAGAAATTCAACATCTGAATATTTCTTTTATGATTTGTACTTATTTCTTGTGGTTTATTTAAACTACAAGAGCTTTCTGGTGGGGTATAATTTACTTTCAAATAACTTTGGCATGTTTTAATTTTAGGACTCACACTTGTAGTTCCACTTATTACAATATAACATCTTGAACAAGTAGCATAATGAGTACCATCTCCATACAACCCTACTCCAGCTTGTAGTGCTTGAACTTCTGCTAATGTCCATGCTGCTGTTGTATTAGGATTTTCTGCATAAGTATGAACGTAATATCTTTGCTTAGACTCCAAGGTGAAATAATCCGCACTTGTGTTAAATTCATTTCCACCTGTCTTAATAGTAAAACAACCTCTTATGTCTGCTTGGTCATCTGCGGAAGGGTCTTTTCCCATCTGGGCGACAACTGTTACAGATTCAATATCATCAGTTAAATATTTAGGAGTAGTTCCAGCAGCTACAGTAGCTAGTTCTTTAAGCTCACTGCCATTAAATGAATGTATAGTTGCTACAGGGTCGTCTGGATGTGCATATTCCATAGTATAAATAAATCTACCATCTGTTTTTAAACGATTTTTTCTTACCGCAAAAGGTTCAGTACCCACTAAAGTAAAATCTGTGCCATCAAATGAATAAATGTATAAGTTGCCATCTGCTTCTGACCATATATAAACATACTCACTGTCGCAACATAATCTATTAACTAAACTTTGAAGTCCGACACCAACACTTCCTTCTAATGTATATGCAGTACCATCAAATGAATATGCCCTTAAATAAGCATTGAATCCAACATTATCAGTAGCATATAAATACGTACCATCTCCAGCCCATATATCATCATTTCCACCTGCACATATATTGGTTAAAGTTGTTCCGTCAAAGGAATATGCAGAAGAATTTACGTGTATATATGTTCCATCACCATAAATTGCAAATCTTGCTCCAGCAGCAATAGTATCTTCTTGTGTAAATGTAGAACCATCAAATGATAATACTTCTAAAATACTGTTTGACCCTACAAAATAAACATAACCATCATTTGAATCAGCAGTTCCATTAATAGTTATTGCTGTAGGGTCATTTATTCCAGCATCAAATGTACCTCTCATAGTAAGAGTTTCCCCATTAAATGAATATGCAAAAATGACAGATGCTCCAGCAGTAGTACCACCAACGTAAAAATATGTTCCATCATATGTAATACATAAAGTAGTAACAGGTGTGGTATCTTTAGTTATATATTTTAAATATTCTCCTGTCCACTCATAAACCCATACACCCTCATCCCAGGAACATAGTATAATATAATCTTTATTTTTATATGTAAAGTAAGCAATATCTCTTTCATTATCTGTTACAGCATAATCTGCACCAGCTTGTATAAATGTATATAAATCGTATTTCCATGCAGCACCTTCTTCAAAAACTTCTGCATATGGTTTTGATTTTTCTATTGCTTCCCAATGCTCATATCCAGTTGTAACATTTGTAATATCCGTTCTATCACCATCGGCTGTTGGTAATATAGGAAACGGTGACATTAAAACACTAGGACTAGAACATTCAAAACCACATTGAAGAGCATCTACTTCATCCCAAGTCCAATCTGTATCTGTCCAAGGACTTTCTGCCCATGCGTGTTCGAATAATCCATATCCAGTACAAAGAGGCATATTATCAGACGTTGCAAATTTATCACAAACATATCCAGATTCGTATGTTACTTCCACATACATTTGTGAAACATACAACAGACCTCCAGCAAGATATTCTACACCTATTTGTAAGGCATCTATATTAGTCCATGTCCATGCTCCACCATCAGGATTTGTAGCAAATTCGTGACTTTGACTATTCCATCCAGAAGCAGTAAGACATGTTAATGTATGAGTTTGGCGAGTAGTCGTTCCTGTATCATATATTACCAAGCTACATGTAGTATTAGCAGATGAATTAAAACAAATAAAAACTTCTACTTTTGTAATTGCTCCAGTTTCAGTTGTATGGTCTGTTACATTATAATAATCTTTATGTCCATTTGTAACAGATTGTACAGTAGTTGTACCGTTATCACATACTGCTTCATCAACATCTTCATAATTTGATTCACCAGCATCAGGGAACGGTTGCCACTGTTCAAATGCTCCCACAGCATTAGGTCTTAATGTTAAAGTAGTATATCCTACCGTAGTACCATTTCCAATTGCAACTTTATAAACAGCATCAACATGAGGAGCATACTTATCACTTTTAGCTTTATCATGTGCTTTAACATAATTTATAGTTCCAGTTTCAGTAGTATGATTTCCCGTAGCATATAATTCTGAACAAGTTGTAGCACCATCCATCCACACATAGTCAGTTTCAGGTTCTAATGCATCATGTGCATCATTAACACAGTTAGAATTAGGAGCATCTCCGAAAGCAAAACATTCATTTATACATCCATTATTGTCTGGATATAGAAAAATGTTTTTTGAAGCAGGTGATTGTGTGATTTTGAATTTTCCCATATTTATACCTACATTTTAAATGGTATTGTAATTTTTATATCTTCCCAAGTAGCATCATTTGAATGCCACAAGTATGCATCGGCTGAATCAGCATCAACCTGAACTCGTAAAAATATTCTTTCATGGTCGAATAATTTTGCTTTATCCCATGCATCAATTCTAAACGGATAAACTATTTCATCGCCCACACTATACACAGCATCCCATTCTAAGTAAGTTCCTGTAGTTATCCATCCAGTAGTAAACAATTCTGTTTTAACTCCAGCATCATCTACTTTACAAACGGTTACTCTATAATCATTAACTGTCACTGATGCACTTGTGGCGACTATAGTTATTTGTCCTTTAATAACTCCTTCTATAAAGTACACTTTTTTAATGTGCTCAGGATAAAGAAATTCGTAAGTCTCACTACAAGAAGAGGCATCTAAAGTTGAACAGCCCTCACTCTCGTATTCTTTTGTTAATAATTTATGATGATTTACAAATGAACCATATGTCTCCATCCAATCATTTAGATGAACAGCAAAAAATGTGTCATAGTATCTCATATCATCGTTGCCAGCCATTACCTACTCACTCTCCCTCTATAATTTGTATTTCCACCATTGTCATTATTCCATCCTTGCGTTGGTATGAACTTAACTAATAATCTGCTAGTTTGTGACCCACTTATTAAACTGTCAGCAGAAGCAGTTGTTTTAACCTGTATATAGTCTCTTCCTTTAAGATATATAATGAAATGTAATGTTATACAAGCACAAGCTGCTGCTCCTTGACCAGTATCATATGCACAACCTACAGCAGTTGCTCCAGTAACGACTTCACCGTTTTTATATAATGTACATACTGCTGCTCCAAGTCCAGCACCACTTTTTGTAAAGCTACATTCAAATGTAACTTCATAATATCCAGCACTAGGAATATTTATCAAAACTCTGTCATCATCTTCTGTATAATGAAAATCACTCGTTTTAAAAGATATATTATCCCATGTATGAAACTCTCCTACTGTAGTAAATACTTGTAAACCAGTATCATGTAATTGTATAAACGGTATTACAGGTGTGTTAGTTCTTTTTCTGTTTGTCATTTTATCACAACCTATATTTAGTTCTCCCCATTCTATCAGATACTCCAGATTGTCTTGTTGCTCCAAGTGCAGCACCCATTTTCTCAACGCTATCAATATCTGCAATTTCTTTGACATTAATTGTTACTTGTTGTATAATCGTACCACCATTGCCAGCATCCTTTCCAGCAGGTGTAATTCTTTCCCCTCTATGAATCATGGCAGGCATGTCATAAGGTACAGATTCTATACCACGTTTAAAACCAAATAAACTCAAGAAAGATGTAGGATTAGGTATATTAGAAAGTCCGTCTAACATAATTTCTAGGAAATTACGAGTATCATTTCCTTCTACCCTTTCATTTCTCTCTGTAGCTCTATCTGGAAAGTATGATTGCCAGGGAGTTTCTTGCTCTTCTTGTGCAGGCGTTAAAGCAACCTCTGCTTCTGGTTTCCAAAAAGGATTATATGTTCCTTTTTCTTGCTGAGTTTTTTGCCTTCTTTCTGTAGCAGACTCTACCATTCCAGCAACATCAATATCTTGTTCTTGTTTTAAAAATGCTGCAACAGGAGATGGTAACGCATCCATATCTAATATAAGTTGAGCAGCAGTATTAAATATATCATTGTTAACTTTTTCCCACTGGTCTTGTCTACTATCCAAGAGAGCTTTCTCACTGTCGATAAATATAGTTAATTCTGCTATATCATAATCATATTTATATTTTAATTGATAAGATTCCTCTTCTAACTTTGCTAAAAATTCCGCAATGAACTGTTTTTTATCTTGATAGTTATCATACATTTCTACAGTTTCATCTTTAGTATTCTTTAAATTTTCTAAGCGAAGTTTTGCTTGCTCAATTTGAAGTTTCTTCATTTGCTTCTCTTCACTTCTGGTCATACCTCTTCTTCTCATCATACCAGCTAATTGAATCTCAAGCATTGCTATTTGTAAATGTCTCATAGCTATAGTCATTTTTGCAGTTGCTATAGTATCTGCTTTTTGTGCATCTTCATGCTCTCTAACTATATCAACAGCTTCTTTTAATGCAGAATTATTAGTTTTCCACCCGTAAGTTGAATCTATTAAACCCATTTTTACGTCATGTTGTGAATCCTGTAATTTCTGAGCCATCACTAATTGTTGTAACTCTAAATCTAAAGTTCCTTCTAAAGTTTTCTCAAGGTCGCCCCATCCAACTGTAACAGGATGTTCTACTTCCTCACGCAATCTCTCTATATCTAGTTCTAGTTCACTAAGAGTAACTTCAAGTTCTCCAAAGGCATCCTGAGTGTCCTTTATTCCACCTATTTGATTGTTCCAAATTTCTTCTAAAGCAGGTTCTAAAGCAACTAGAGCCTCTAACTGTTCTGTTTCTTTTGAAAAATCTTGACCACTGGAACGTAAGCCTGCAATTTTTTCTGATAAATCTGCTTCCTCTTTTTTTAAGCCAATATAATTTTCTAAATTGTATGCTAAATTTTTATCTCCATCAATAACTCTATACTGTGCTGTTGCAATTCTTGTCCATTGAGCCTGCATCATTGTTCCTTTTAATTCCATTGCAGTAAAAATTGCTCCAATTACAGGTAAAAGATTTTTCCAATGTTGAACAATCCATACTGTTCCACCTTGCAACTTTAGTACGAGTTCATCCCAACTCTCACCTATCTCCCTAGATGATTTCTCCATTTCTTGTGCTAATTGCTTAGCAGCAAAGGCAGACGTATCCATCATTTTAGTTAAAGCCTCTTCTGTTCTGCCTGTTACATTTTCAAGATACCTTAAATCTTCTGCAAATCCTAGTGCTCCCTCTTCACCAGCTAGAACCATAGCAACTCTCAAAGAACGCATATTTGGTACAAGTTCACCAAGGATAGATTTCCCATACTTGTCCATTGCTACACCTAATTGGTCGAACCATCCTTTTAATCCAAGAACACGCAAAGATAATCCGTTCATCTCTACCCCATACTTCTGAGCAGCCTTAGTTGCTTTCTCACTTGGATTTATAATACCTTGGATTGCTAGAGCTAAACCTCTTGCTGTCATATCAATATGCAAACCATGTCTTGTAGCAGTTGATAATGCAGCACTTAATTCATCAAATGACAAACCAGCTTGAGCAGCGATAGGAACAACATATCCTAATGCCTGTTCTAAATCAGCAAATTGAAACTTACCACGAACAACTGATTGAAATAATACATCTGATACATGAGAAGCTTGTTCCGCACTTTTTCCATACGAATTAAGAACAGTTGTAAAAATTTTCACAGACGTTCTAACATCTGAAAGACCTGCAATTGATGCCTTAATACTTGTGTTTAATAAGTTTACAGCATCTCCTGTACTAAATGCAGCAGATAAAATATCATAAAGACCTTTTGATATATCAGAAGTTGCTTGTCCATATGCTATAGATAAATTTGTAATACTTGCTTTAAATCTGTCCATCTGAGTTACATCTTCTTGCAAAATTGTGCTAACCTCAGCAAGACGAGTCTCAAATTCCCTAAACTTAGTAACTGATTCTTTTATAAACTCTACTAACTTTTGTTGAGCACCCATGACTTGATTCATTACAAGGTTATATCCAACGAATTTAAGGGCAAGACCTGTCATAGCACCTGCATGCCCTTTAGTAGCAGCAGCAGCTTGTTTATGCCCACCTGCGAGCTTTCTAGTCAATGTATTTTGTATTCGCAAGTTTGTATTAATCCTTGCAAGATTGTTATTCATTGCTAGCAAAGCGGTCATAATCGCTTGACCTTGAAAACTTCCTTGAATATTTATTCCTTGTGACATGTTATTACCTTTGTGCTTTTCTTTTTGCAATCATATCCTTAGTAGACTCAGGTAGTGCTCCCTCTTCGATATAAGGATGACCAGATTCAATTTGATTAATTTTATGGGCTGTTTTTAAGATTGATAGAAATCTCCAATAACCCATACTTAATATTTCGTTAAGATTACCATGCTTTACATAAAAACCGTGAATCATCTCATCGAAGTTTTTGAACTCTTCTTCGAGGTACAGTTTTTCTTTTTTGGAGGTTTTTCCTCCTGGCGAAAATATATGTCTTTTTTTCCAGCATAATATACAGCGTTGAAAAATTCCACAAGGTTTTCTGGATGTATAAAATATTTTGCAACACTTTCTAACTCAACTGTTTCATCTATCTCTATTAAAGTTTGATAAATAATAGCGTACTTTAACCAATTTTCTTTAACTGTATCACTAATATTTTTCTTATCTTTTGTGTATTCGATAGCTAAAGCAATTGCTTTTTCATGCTTTTCAACTGTCCAATCTGTTACTTCAAACGGTTTTCCTTCATTCACAAACTCTAAATTATATTTTGTTTTTTTCATTTTTTCTACCTCGTTTTTTAAAAAGAAAATAGGGGATGAACCCCAAAATCTCTAAGCTGGTACTGCGGATACAATAAGACTGCAACCAGTTGGTTTACAATCGAATGGAACTGAGCTTGACATTGCTTCGCCTGAAACATTCTTATCAAGAGAAGTGTTTTTCCATTGACAAGCAGGTAAAGTAATTCTTGGTGCTCCAGCAGCACCCATATCAACTACAATTTCAAATGCTGTGTTAGCCAATACTTCTCCGTAATGTTGTGCTCCACCACCGTCTAGTGTAATATCTACTGAACCTTCAACATCCATCGCACCTTCTACAAGATAAGATTTAGTTAAAGCATCATGGTCAGTTTGTCCACCTAGATTTTGATTCACTGTAATGTCTATTGAGTTTGTAATAAACGCAATATGGTCAGTGTTAACAACAAGTCCACCTGTCTTTCTAATCTCTCCAGCCACATTAAACTGTAAATATGCTCCAGCTAAAGCAGCAGGGGCAGTTCCTAATTCATCAGCACCTACAGAAACTATAGATTGAGTTTCATAATCAACTACAACCATATACTCTGTATTCTTTGAACCAGTAATACGAACTGTACTAGGTTTTGCTCCTTTTACTCTGAACCAAGACGAGTCTATGCCAGTTTTGCACTTATTGAATCCAACTGCAAACGATAAAGATTGCAATGCACAACAATTGCCTACCCTGTCAATAGCATCATCTATCATAGTATCATCCAATTGTGGAATATACTCAAGATGTAATTTTGGCTCTGTAATTTGTTTTAGAAAGTGACAGACTAATGGTGATTCTATGCTTCTAAGAGATTTATGCCTATCGCCACTATCAATTCTTACATCTTGTACTTTGCAAGAAACTGGTAATGAGTTAAGGCTAATTTCAGTCACAACTCCATAGGAATCTTCGACCCAGTAATAAATAGTACCGTCAAACGGATTACCTAATTCGGTCATTGCCATAAGTTTTTTCCTCCTTTTATTTTTTTAATATCTCTTTCTATGCGTGGAATTTAGAAAGATGTTAATCTAAACACAATGGTCATAGTAAAGACAGTGTACAGTTGCCACATAATGATAAACAAGTTGATTACCTGTTGTCTCTGGTAAATAAGTATCACTATCTAAATTTATCCATTGCATGTCTGTAAATGTATATTGATAAGTTCTTACTGCATTTTGTAAGAAATCCTTAATTTTTTTACCTACAGCTTCTCGGTCTATGTTATCGGTATCGGTCACATATACATGCAAGTCGATATACGAATCCATTTTCCTTGTAGTCGCCCCTACATCATGCTCAAGGTAATATGTTTTAACTATTTGCATTTCAATATAAGGCATAGCAGGTAAATTTTCAGATTTTATTTTCTCTGAAAAATACATTGGAATATATAAAGGGTCATTATGATTATCTGTGATAATAATACATTTTACTGTTGTACCAGTTTCTTCTACATCCCAATCTGTACCTATCTTATCTCTAATAGACTCTCTAGGGTCAAATGAAATAAATGCCATTATCTACCTTCTCCTGGCAACATTCCACCACCTACAATTGGTCTACGAATTTTACGTCTTAGTTTTTTATACTTAGCCTGTAATGATTTTCGTCTTACATTAAATTTAATGACATTTGGATTTAAATCAGCTTGTGTAGTTCCTTGTAAACTTGTAAATTTAATTAAACACTCATATGCAGCAAGATAAACTACTGCTTTTCTCAGAATTTTCTCGTTAAATGTTCTCCATTCTGTACGATATGTAACTGTCGCCCATTGTAAGTCAGCAGGCAATGCGGAATCATCATCTTGAGTAAGAGTTACGTTACCACATTTAGATTCATTCACAGTAACCTTTCCATCGTGACAGTCGCCATCTGCATCTTTCCATAGTAATGTTATGTCAGAAATACAGCTTGTACCGTCAGCACCCGTTACAGAGCCATCTCCGTTATAGTCTGCTATAGGTGGATTTTTAACTGCAAACACTTTATTTGTTCCGTCAACCCATTTTCCATCATCGGGATTACATAAGAAAGTTTCGTTTTCATGCAGCACATAAACTTCTTCTAAGATTTCCTCATATGCTTCAAGAATTATAAGTGCAATATCTTTATCGTCAACTGATTTTTTAGATAGAATACCTGCTTTACGTCTTACTTCTTGTGTAGCATTCCAAGGCAATAAAATATATCTGTCTCTGTATATATTTGTATAAACAGAAGGAGAAGTAGCTATAATTTCTACCTCATACTCTCCATACAATGCATCAGCAGCAATTTCATAGTAATATTCGTACACACCTGTTGCAGATGTGCTCATTGCTTGTGCAGTTATCAGGTCTGTTCCACAAGGGCTGCGAATAGTGATAGAAACTGATGTAGGGTCAACGAGTACATGACTCTCATTCTTAATATTTATTTTTATGAAATTTGTTTCTGCTCGTTCACAGATTACATTTTTTTGCTCATCTGGAACATAAAATTTATAAATTGACCCCATATTTCTCTCTCCTTAATTTTTCTTTTTAGGTGTATATTTTTCTTTAAGCTGTTTTTCCCGTTCTTTGTTAAGCTCTTGTTGAATCCTGACTCTAAATGTTCCAATTATCATACCTACTTTTGGTAAGCACTCAACTTTATTTAATATTATATCGAGAGCCTGAATTTCTTTTTGATTTATTTCTACCTTCATATTATCTACCTCTTAACATTACTCCATATCCCTTTCTTGTTTTCACATTCATACAAACCGAGGGCATGTAAGTAACCTTTAAACTCTAACACTAATTCATCATAAGTCATTTCTTTGACCCTGATTTTACCATTACGAAATTGAGCAATAAATGCTCCCTCTAACTTAACTCCTGTAAGCTCTTCAAATGCCATAATATATGCAGCCATTTGTAACCAGTATTGCGGATATATGTCAGCACTTGTTTTCCAATCTCCAATAACTCTGGACTCTTTTATAAACTTAGACTTATGCCCACGAACTAAATATTTAGCAAAACTTTTGTATTGACCTATGTAATCAGCAGTTCCAGCATATCCATGTTTGTTGCTCCAAATATTTTGCTCCAATGCTTCTGGTTCAAGGCACGTATTAATTTTAAACTCATCAAATAAATTTAAATCGTCTTGTATTTCTTTTTCATAGTTTCCAAGATTAAACGATTCACCCTTTAATGTTCTTTCAAATAAATTATGAACAATCGTTCCAAGGTCACATCGTCTCTTTATGATTGCCTCAACTTTCTTTCTACCTACCCTTGCAGCCCATGAAGTTATACCTGGTTTAGCAATTATATTTAAGACTTGAGTAACACGAGCATAGTCTTTTCCGTTGATACGATAGTTCTTACTGTCTACCTCAAAATCTTCGGGTTTTACAATGCTCCAAGATTTTTTATTCATTAGAGAACATCTCTTTCCACTTGTAACTGTTTAACAATGTTCTCAGCCTAGCGAAACTCCATTCGGAGACATATTTTATCTCGCCTGTTTTAACGTTCATAAATTTTCTCATTTTTCTACCTCTTAATTCATTCCACTTTTGGTTTTGAAACCAAGTCCTTTCGACAGTGATAAAAAATATAAGAAAGGGGTTTAAGCCCCTTAGTGCGTTTATGGGTTTACGATATGGTAGATAGCAGCAGTGTCTAGTTCACCGAAAGCTGCAAAGCACCACCAGTCGATGTGCCATGAGTTACATTCTTGCACGAATCTTTTGTACATCTTTGGTTGTTCACCGAACACTGCACCAACAGCCCGTCTTGAATCAACAAGGATAGCGATGGTTGTTCCAGTTAAAGAAGTACAAGTTTGTGCCCTGCAATACTCGATAACATTGATTCCAGCTATTTTGCTAAGGTTTCCATCAGAATCGAAGTGAACATCACCAGGTAATAGTACAGGTGAAGCGTGATTCATTCTTTTGAATATGTTAGCGATAGTTGGTGAAATTATCATGTAATCAAGATTGTAAGGATTTGCTCCTTCTCTAGCAGCAGCACTTGCACGGTTGACAGCATCATACAGATACATAAGTGAAACATCATCACAACATGTTGCATTTTGTGTTGGTGTACAACTTAGTGCAGCAGTAAGTGTAACATCAGTTCCAGGTGTAGCAGTGAAAAGTTCTTGGTAAATCATGTTATCAAACCAGGTTGCCCATGAATCAGCCATTGCATCAATTTGTGTATCTAGCAAAATAGAGCCTACATCGAAAATATCAAATTCACAAACCCTTCCCTCTAATCCGTATTGAAGTAGAGTAAGTGGATATGTGGTTCTGGTAATTGAAGTACAGGTTGCACACTCACAAGCTCCTAATGCAGCAGGTGCTCCCCATTGTCCATAGACACGGATTTGAATACCATTTCCTTGACCTGGGTTTATAGCAAGTCCTTTTACACAGACTTTAAACAAGTCAGCTTTACAAACAGCAGTATTCCAAACTACTTTAGCGTAGTTATCTGCTGGACTCCATGCATCAAATAAATCTGCACAGCCTGAATCGTCATCTGTATTTTGCCACATGTCATCGAAACCAGCAACATCCCATTTGCCATTTCTCATAACTGTCATTTGCATATCAGGAACACCTTTAACTAAATCGTTACTGTGATTAGAAAAAGACTTTACTGTTTTATGACGGTCAAAATAACCTTCACATTGTTCCTGGAATTTGCTCTTGTCTACAACGGTTTTCTTTTCACCTTCTTTTGTCAGTTTGCTTTTTGGTGCAAGTTCTGGATGGTCAGCGTAAAACTGCTCTCCAGCCTGAATTGTAAGTTCAGCAAGTTTAGCATCATCGGCTGTTTTTTGAGCCTCTTCTAGTAACTCTTTATCTTTCTTTGCACTCTCTTCAATCAATTTTTGTTTTTGTTTGATTGAATTAGATTTGATAGTCTTATCGAGAGACTCTTCATATTTTTCGAGTTCCTCTGGAGACATATCCTCAATATTTTTAGTCATCTAAATTTTCCTCCTTAGATTTAATACGTTTTATAATCTCTTGCCTTTTTTCTTCTAAGGCATCTAAAACATCTTGCTCTTCTTTAGATACATTACATGTACCATCTAAGCAAGTGTTGTCATTTCTAACTCCGCAACCATCTTTGTCACTACATCTTCCTTGAAGAACTGTAGACACGCAAAAGGGTGTCACATTTATAAGGACAGGTACTAAGTCATTTGGAGAATAACCTTCGGATTTATAATCTACTCCAGCAGGTAATTCTTTTGCCACTACAAGCTTTCTATTTCCTAAATATGTTGTTGAGACATTAGGAATTTGTCCAGCTAGTTCACAAGTCTCAATATACGCTTCCCACGCAGATGCATACATCGTATTGTGATTCACTTTTACATCCATTGTTACTTCCTTGGTTTTGGAATTATGTTTAACGTTAGTATGATAACCTACAAAGTACAAAATATTTCCATTAGGAGCATCTGTACCTGCATGATTTATATCGTGCAATGTTCCTTCCCATTGTTCATAAACACGTTTACTTTCTTTCTCAGAGAAGAATCCACCATTCATAAATCTATCACCCACAATAGCAGTTATCCTGTAAGTTCTCTCATCTTCCTCTGCTCCAGCACTATTAGTTACTTTACTATGTATAACCTCAAATTTACTTGAGCAAGTGAACATTTCTTTTTTATCTTTTTTTGGCATAATTATCATCTCGTATGTTTTTTTGGAATAAACATTGATTCTACTTGTGATAAACCATTTTTAGGAATTGTTCCATCCGCTTTGCCTTTTGCTGTAGCATCTATTCCATCTTGCCATACATTAGGAAACCACTCTTCGGGAGGTTTCACATAAGGCTCTATTAAAGGTAATAGTTTATCAGCCATTTTTAATATCTTGTAAAGTACCCAGAAAAATGCATCTCGGTAAGCAGTATCTTTTACCACTAACCACAAGAAGAATTTTCCGAAAGTTCTTGTTGAGTCACGTTGCCATTTAGGTTTAAGATTATCAGCAGTAACCTCAATCAATTTATCTAACGCCTTTACTATAGGAACAGGACTGCACTTTAAATCATCGTTTCTTACAGCCTCTTTTTTCACAAGTTTTTTGCAAATAAGCCTAAGACCCATACGGAGAATTTTTTTATCCCATTCAGCGTATTCTATTCCAGGCAAAAAAATCACCGACTAACTTTAGCCTTGGCAAGCTTTTTGTTATGCTCAACAGCTTTCTTCATAGCTATTTTAGCATCTTTCTTAGCCGCTTCTCTTTTCTTTGGGTCTATTAACTTATCAAGTTCAGCCTCAAATAAAGTTGACTCATCTTTTATAGCAGTTCTTGCAGGTGCAATTTTCTTAGCTGTTACGTTTTGAAAACGCCTATTGAAATATTCTCTGTTTCTAATTCCAGATTCAATGAAAGTTTCATAGCGATACTCTACTTGAGTATTGACAGCTTGCAATGATTGAAGGTAATTTTTAATTGTCTCATCAAATATTTTTAATATTTCTTTCTTGTTGCCTTCTGGGTATGTCATAACTTTTGGTATTAATGTAAGATTAATTGGCATCTTTATTTCGCCATCTTGTATTTTCTTTCTACTCTTTTGCAATTGAGCCACAACATGCTCAAACTGTGTTTGCTGTGTCAATATTTTCGAGTAATCATTTGATGCTTCTTTAAGCTCTTCAAAATACTGAGCTTCCATTTGACTTAGTGGCATCAAACGTTGTGGTTTTTGCACTTCAACTTCTTTTGCTTTATTTTTTCTATTTCCTTTTGCCATATTATCTACCTCTTATTTATTTAAATATATTAAGTCTATTGTTCTAAACATTTTTTCATTGAACTTGTGTTCTACATCCCAAATGCTACTCCTCATAAAAGGCACGCTTGCCATTTTTCCTGACGTACTTTTATAAGTTCTTAGAGATGACACATCATCGGGCACAGGAAAATATCTAGTACCGTGTTCAATGTATATAGCATGTTTAACATCACATACAATAGCGTATCTTCCTTTGCCAAGTTGTACCCATCGAATAGCTTTTACAGCATCGCCTTTATCAACAGGGCATCTCTTTCTAGCCAAGGTGACTATCTCATCAAGCATGTTTTCAAAGTCTGTTCCATCATTAAGTCTTTTCATAAATTTTTTATTAGCAATGATGAGTTCTTTAACTCCAATAGCTTTAAGACTGAACATTCTCTTCCTGTTCTTTTAGTATTGCTTCTCCAAGGGCTTTTTCTTTTCTCACGTTTTCTTTACGCCTCTCAATCATTGCCTTGGTTGCAGCATCCAATTGAAACTGATACAAATCTTTTTTCTGTTTGTAATAATCATCTAAACTTATACCAAGTCTAGTAGCATCCGCTTTATCTGCATCTTCGCCTGTTAACTCTTCAACATTACCTTCTTTCTTTGCAACAGGTTTAGTATCAGGTTGTGTTGGAGGTTTAAGTGCTGGCAGTGGTGGAGGTAATCTAGCTTTAATTTTCTTATTTATATCCAATTCTATTTGACCTTTATTATACATATCTCTTGCCTCCTCAACATCTACAAATCCACCTACTCCTTTTGTTCCATTAAGAGCTAGGTCAGCAGACTCTACTCTCTTTAGCATAATTTCTGCTTCTGCTAATTCATCTATATAAATCGGATTCCAGCTAATCTCATATTTCCAAGTTTTACCTTTGCCTTTAAGTATTTTTTTGTACAGAGCCTCAAGAAGAGGGGTATCAACAAGCTCTTGTATATCTTTTACATCCTTGTAGTAATCTCCAAATCCTATCTCTGCTCCAGTAGTTCTACCTACTTCAATACCAGTAAGTAAATGAGTAGGCATGATAAGAGCAGCAGCAATATTCATAACTACATACTCGTAAAATGGTTTAGGGTTAATCGCAACTGGATTAACTGCTGTAATTTTTTCTTCATCCCCATGAATCCATGCACCAGGATGTTGTGCTGCTTTCTTCTCCCAATAAGCAACATCTTCTTCATTACAACCAGGAATAGCTACATCATAAATACCATGTGCAAACCATGCAAGAATTTCTCCAGCAGCTATATCAATATTCATCTTAGACTTTATAACATTTCTCAAAAGGTCAGGAGTTGAGTTTCCAAACTGATGATATGATAAGCGGTCTTTTGACATATGTACAACTCTATCAGGATGAATCCAGTAATCTTTATGATTTGTTCTATTTATAAAATGAAAGTGCATTATTTCTAAACTCTCATAATATTTCTTTTGTTTAGGATAATAATCAATCTCGTTTATACACTCACTATCCATTGCCTCTACTTTCCAAGGATAAGCACCCTCAGTAGGTTTTTCTGATAAGTTTGTAGTCTTGTCATCTTCAAAAGTAATAAGTAAATAGCCATCACCATAAATATGTGAATCTACTTTTAACTGATGCCATTTAGCTCTAAAATTATTCCTTTTCTCAAAAGCACGAATTATAGATAAATCTTCCTGTATAACATTACCTCTATCGGGCAATATAATTAACTCATGCCAAGCTCTAGTACCATCCATGCATTTCTTGCGGATTCCCTTCATCATTAGTGGAGCTTGTTCAGCAGTATTTCTCTGCTCAATAGGAGTTAGTTTTTTATGTTTAGAAAAATAACCACCATATTTCTTGTTTCCAGAACCATATTTTGTAGGAGCAGTGACATGCAGTTCCTTTCTACCTTTATCTAAATCTTCTTTTGTTGGAGCAACATAATTTTTATATAAGTCTTTTGCTCTATCTCCAAGTGTTTTCGTCATAATATCAAAATTCCCACAAGTCTCTTTTTACAATACTTAATATTCTTTTATATCCAAATGTTCTGAAATTTGTTAAAGCATATCTAAGACCGTCTAAACTATGGTCATCTTGTTTAACAGGCTCTTCTGTAGGATTATTATTTAACCTGTCTTTCTTTCGATGATATGCTGGAAACTCTATAATTAAATGATAACAATGTCTATCTACTTTTAATCTATCTTTTTGAAGTAATGAATTGATTTTTCCTATTCCGCTTTCTACATCATTATCTGCTTTTTCTATAGGAACACCAAGAAGTTTTGTTTGTACTATTAAATCTTTAGCTGATGGGTCACAATATACTTTTCTGTAGTGATATTTATTATGCAATGCAGCTATAACTTTTGACAACACATTAGTTGTTTTCTTATCTTCTTTATACCCGTCATTCCTATATTCGTGTACAACACGAACATCATTATCTTTTGTAACTCCTAAAGTAACTATGCTGCTAGGATTGGTCATACCCCAATCGACACCAGCTATGTAATATTTAAACTCATCATTTGGAAATGGCTTTTTGAAATCGCCCACATGTCTCTTATTATTGAAGCACTTGTATATCTGTCCACTATATGCTCCCCATTGACCTTTCAACATTCTATTTACCCAATCTTCATCATATGCCTCTTCCATATCTGTAATGTAAGATGGAGGCAAGAATATATTATCATAAGTACATGTATCTATATGGTTGTACTCATCATTATTCGCCTTGTTGACATAAAATCGCTGGTAAATCCAATGTGTTTCAGCACCAGGATTTGTTGTAAGCAATCCAAATGTTCTTGGCAAGTGTTTTCCTCTCAGTCTCGCCATCAACTGAGTAAATATCAATTCATCAATCTCAATAGGTTCATCAAGAATAAAAAAATCTAAGTTGTACCCTCTAATCTTCATCTCATTATCGCAAGCAAGAAAATATATTATAGACCCGTTGTAAAATTCAGCTACCATCTTTCCTTCTGATTCTACGAGCCTTCTTAGTAATTTTACAGGAACATCGTTTTTACTTAGCCTATCTTGATATTTGACTATCTCTTCTTTAAAGGTAGTAAATACGACATTCTTCAACTGAGTATAAGTTAAACATCCCATGAATCCTTTTGCACCAGGATTGTTAATACACGCTTCTATAGCTACATGAGCAGCGAACATTGTCTTGCCTGCTCCAACAGCACCAGAGTAAACAGTAAACCGATGCTTCTTAGTTGATGTAAAAGCTTCCATCTGTTTTGGAAGCAATGCTATAGGATATTCTAACTCGATAAAATTTTCCACCACGCCCACCACTTACGAGAATTACTCCTTCCACCCTTATATCCATAGAAGTATATAAGCTTTTCTATAAATATCATATGGATAAGTATATTATACATAATGAAATTGTATTTCTAGTCAGCATTTCGCCTTTTTTCGCTTTTTTCATCAAGTTGAAAATCTGAAACTCTAAAAAAAGTATGTGTTTCTCGTTATGCAGGTTTCAATATCCCTATACCGTAATAGTTATGGAAACGTTTTTAGTAAAAACGCTATACACGTTTCTCTAATAGGCTTTTTTGAAAAAGCTGCGTATCGAGAAAGTTATACTCTTGCTATGATTTTTAGTAAAATCACTTGTTGAAAAAGCTAAGGTTTATATAGGATGCCCCCTCTAATGGCGAGGGAGACTGTATTTATGACGATTGCCCAAGATAAACGGTGGAGAGCCGAATTAGAGATAATAGAAGAGGAAGGTAAAATACCATCTTCCAGAGAGATGCAGAAACTACTTTTAGATAAGAAAGGTATAAAAGTTACTCACGCTATTATTTTAAAAGACTTAAAGAAAGATTTAGAAACATTGACAGAAGCAGAATATAAGAATCAAAAAACTGGTATTATGCAGATGTTGGATGACGAGATTGATATGGCACACAAGATTGCTATGCATAGTGAAGAGGATGAAACTCGTCTTAAAGCATCGAGTGCAGTTACAAAGCTACAAAAAACTAAGTCTGATATTATGATTAAATTCAGAAAAGCTCAAGTAGAATTAAATAAAGAAGATAAACCTGTAATTAATGTTAGTATAGGAAAACCAAGAAAATATAAAGTAGGTGAGAAAAAAGATGAGAAAACTGTTGCAAAAGATATTTAATGCTGTTTTTCCTGTGTCAAGGAAAGATTATATCACCCTTGCTGAAAGATTTGTTAAAACAATGGAATCGACAACTCTTGTGTTAGAAGGCTTACAAGTAGCATCTAGTCAACAAGCTTCGATGTTAACCAGTATGGCAGAACAAGTGGCAGGATTACAAATAGTAAAAGCAGAGGAACAAGGAAAGAAAGATAAAGGTACAGTAGAAGATGTATCATTTCAATAGGTGAAAATATGCAACTAAACATAAAGAAAATAAAATGTAGCGGAAGTAGAAATGAATGGTTTTATCTTATCCCTATTGGCGATACTCATGTGGGCAATATAGGATTTGATGAAGAGAAGCTCAGAAAATTAGTCACATGGATTAAAGAAAAGAAAAACGTGTTTTGGATGGGTATGGGAGATTACTGTGAATGTATCAACTATACTGATAAAAGATTTGACCCTCAACAAGTTCCTCTTTGGCTTAGAGATAAGATGGATAACATGATTTCTAGCCAAGTTGCTAAGTTTGTAGAGATACTAGAGCCTATTAAAGACAAGTGTTTAGGATTACATGAAGGAAATCACGATAGAAAGATACGTATTACAAATCAATATGATGTAGTATATGAGATATGGCGTGCTTTTGGCATAAAAGATTTACCAATGCTTAAAGATGCAGCCATAACAAGACTACGCTTTGAGACACGTTCTGATGGTGCTGGTTCATATTCATTTGATATATTCAGTGTGCATGGAAATACTGGTGGTCGTTTAGGTGGTGCAAAGGTTAATAGATTAGAACAGCTTATAGGATTCTTTGAAGCTGATATTTACCTTATGGCTCATTCTCATATTAAATTAACAGAGAGTAAGATGCTATTATATGCTGATAGTAGAATGAATCTTAAATACAGGAAAAAAATCCTTGCTGTTACTGGTTGTTTCCTTAATGGATATACACAGGATACCACAAGTTATGTCGAAAAGATGATGTTACCGCCTACTTGTACTGGGGTCGTAAAAATTATGTTGAACCCACGAAAGAAGGACATGCATATCTCAGAGTGATATAGATGAATTGTAAACGCTGTGGATGTTATATAGGGGAATATTCAGGTCGTGGGCGACCTAAACAATACTGTGACAGTTGTTTACCAATAGACGATAGACCTCGTTTGCAGAAAACACTTGGTACAACTGACATAGATTCAAAAATGAGTAGAGACAAGAATGAGCAACCAGACTTTAAAAAGGAAGCAAATGTTGTTAAGAAAGAACTCAGAAAATTGGGGTTGCGTAAATGAAAAGAAGGGTTCGGCAAAAATCTTTGTATAATTTACATAGGTTTTCTGTAGATGTTACTTATGACATTGTAACTAAACATATAAATATAATATCAGTAATTCATAAAAAACTTGTTGATATTAGGAAGAAAAAAGAAGATGATAGGGCGTATTATCTGAAAAATACAGAACAATGTAAACAACGTTCTTCTGAACAACGAAAAATAAATAGAGAAATAGCAAGTGAAAAAAGAAAACACTGGCGGAAAAATAATCCAGAGAAAGAACGGGCGTATTACTTAAAAACGATAGCAGGGAAAAAAGATTTTGTAGATAAAATAAAAGAGAATGGTTGTGCAATTTGCGGGTATGATAGATGTGGTTCTGCATTAGATTTTCATCATGTTAATCCACAAGATAAAAAATTTAATATAGCTAGATACACTAAAGTAAATTCTGATTTGGTAGAGGAAATTGAGAAGTGTGTTTTGGTATGTAGAAACTGTCATATGGAAATAGAAATACTTAGTAAAAGGGGGAGATAGTATGCAACTGCCTAGGCAGCTTTGTGATAAAAGATTTCGCTTTATTAAAATTGTAGCTGGTACTAAAAAGCCGGTAGAAGAAGATTGGAATATGACTTATAACTATAAACATGACGACCCTGAGTTTGTGAAGTACCTTAAAACAGCAAAGGCATATGGTGTAGCATGTCGGTTTGGTAAATTAGCTATTATAGACTGTGACGAGAAAGAAGTTGCCAGTGACATATTTATGAAGCTACCAAATACCTTTACTATTAAAACTGGTTCAGGCGGAACTCACTTTTATTACATTATTAAAGGATTACGGGATAAGATTGTATTGATAGACGACAATAAGAAACATTGGGGAGAAGTTCAATATACAGGTGCTTATGCTCTTGGTGCAGGGTCTCTTCATCCAAATAAGAACTATTATGAAGTGCAGCAAGATAATAAAATTGAGACAATTACCAAAGAACGGTTAGATGAAGTTATTAAACCATATATCAAAACTAAGAAAGTATTTGTTTGTAATTCAGGTATTAACTTTCCCATTGAAGATATTGCTAAAAGTATCAAAGGATTAGATTTAAACGGTGCTGGCGAATTACAGGGCACACATCCTACACATGGAAGTGCCAAGGGAGAAAGAGGAGATAATTTCTCTATAGATGTGGAAAATAACAGGTGGCATTGTTACAGATGTGGAACAGGTGGAGATGCTATTTCACTTGTAGCTGTGCTTGAAGGAATTGTTGATTGTTCAGAATGTGATAGAGGATTTTGGAAAGACCATCCAAAGGAGTTCAAAGCAACTCTTAAAGTAGCAGAGAAAAAATATGGATATGTTAATGATACTTATAAACCGAGAGACAAGGCTAAAGAGGACACTTTAATCTTGTTTCTTGGGAAAAAACTTAATACTCAGGCAATTGTAAAGTATATCATGGGAAAATATGATTTTGTAACTGTTAAAGATTCTACAAGTCGAAAACCTCATATTTATATTTATCAAGATGGATACTATAATTTAAATGGTAATTCAGAATTAGAGAGAATTATCAAAGAGATTTTCATAAATTCTACTTGGTCGATTCATTATAGGAACGAAATCATGGAATACATCAAATCTGAGAACACAGTGGACAGAGATGAGATTCAACCTCCGAAACATTTGATTAATGTAAATAACGGTATCTATAACTTAAAAACAGACACTCTTGAGCTACATAGCAGTAAGTATTACTTTTTATACAAGATTCCTGTAGATTATAAACCTAATGCTAAAATGTCAAGGATTATGAAGTATTTTAAATCTACGTTGAAGGAAGAGTACATTACTTTATCGCAAGAAATATTTGGGTACTGTCTTTACAATGATTACCCTATTCATGGTATCTTTTACTTATATGGTACTGGTGGAAATGGTAAGGGAGTTTGGATTCACCTATTAACTTCTATGCTTGGAAAAAGTAATAAAGAGAGCAAAGAAATAAGCAGTCTTATGAATAACAGATTTGCCTCATCTTCGTTGTATGGTAAATTAGCCAACATATGCGGAGAAATGTCTGCTGGCGTTATGAAAAATACTGACATGCTAAAAAGGTTAAGTGCTGGCGATACAATTGATGCAGAATTTAAGGGGCGTGATTCATTTAGTTTTAACAATATGGCTAAGATTATCACTGCTTGCAATGAGCTTCCTGATTGTACAGATACAACAGATGGATGGTTTCAGAGACAATACATTCTGCCTTTCTTGAAAATGTTTCGAAGGACTCCAGAGGACAACACACATTTGAAAGAGCAGTTGACAAAGAACAAGAAAGAAATGGAAGGTTTACTCTTGTGGAGTCTACAAGGATTGAAACGCTTACTAAAGAAAGAACGGTTTTCCTATGATTACAATATGGGAAATAGATATATGATGTATCAGAAAAACTGTGATTACTTCATAGAAAATACATATGTTCACAAAGACTTTAGCGATTTAGTTAAAGTAGATGATATTAGAGATGCTTATGAAGAATGGTGCAAAGAAAATGATGTGCCTAAAGCTAATCCTACATTGCTGGCGAGAAAATTAGATAAAGATAGTTACTCGTTAGACCGTATTCAAGATGAAACTGGAAAATGGGTGTGGGTTAGAAGATTTTTAAAAGAAGTATAAAAGAAATAAAGGAAGTGAGATAATGGGAAGAAGCAAAAAAATTACATTCAACGGTGGTAATACACTATCTGTGGATGAAAGATACGCTATTGGTGGAAAACTAATAAAACTAATGAAAGAAATTACTGGTGCTAAAAGACTAGGCTCAGTTCAAAAAGTTACTATAACAGCAGAAGTCAATGAACATATAACAGTAGATTTAAAATTTTATATGTGATGGTGAGATAATGGGAAAATGTAGTAAATGTGGAAATAAAATTTTGTACAACGCTTTCAAGAAAATAAAAGGAGTTATTTATTGCTTGAAATGTGAATCAGAAGAGAGAATAAGCAAGAAACTAGCTGATACTGTAAGTTCTGCTAAATTAGACTTTGACGAGTTTCAAGGTGCTATGAAAGAAGTTGCTTTAGTAGTTGTCAATGAAGAAGCAGATAAAGTAAATAAAAGACTCGCTAAAGAACTAGGCGAACCTATAAAAATGACTATAGAGAAACCTAAAAAGAAACCTGGCGATTGGACAAAGACAATAAAAAAGAAACCAAGAAAAAAATCAAGGAAGGCTTAAACATGGCATGTAAAGGTTGTGGAAAAAGACAGGCTGGCATGAAATGTTGCCTATGTGGGCGAAATGTCCTTAAACCAGCTACTCCTTGGGGAAAGACTAGAAAAATCTGCTTATACTGCAAGGAAAAGCAATTAGCACTTATTCAGGAACGTTTGACTATGAACAAAAGAACTGAAACACTTATGAAGGGAAACGATTTCGTTGTCAAAGGTAAAAAGGTCAAAGGGTTAGTGAAATGAGGCTCATAGTCCACAAGATGCATGGCTGTAAGATTTGTCATAAGTGCATACAATTACTAAAGCATTGGAATATTAGATACAGGTCTGTATATGATAAACCAAGAAGGAATCGCCCATATCCTTATATCACAATTGAGCTTGAGTATGAGGAACTTGTGGATTGGATTGCAATGGAGAAAATAAAATGAAAACAATAAATTTATGTGGTGGAAGCTGTTGCCCTAAATTAATCACAACAAATAACAAGAAGCTGAAATTTGAAGTAACAGACGATTATGGTGGAGTAGTTAAGTTAACAATAGATGAAGCACGTAATCTTGCCTTGGCGATATTTAAGGAGATAGGTAAGTGACACAAGCAGAGTGCCACATATGTCAAGAGACTAGCATGGAAGTTTGGTCTAAAACATATAATGCTAAACATGAGCTTGTAGGAATAAAACTTACATGTACTAATTGTGGATGTATCAAGAGTTTCGAGAAATCAGAACCATATCGCCCATGCAATAAGCACCTAAGAACATGGAGGGCATACAAATGAGAAATTTAGAGAGAAAAGAAGCTATAGGATATGCGATTGTTAGTATTTTAGCAATTGTTACAGGTGTCTGTGGAGCTTTGGCTGTCAACTATGTGCTATAATGCATGAGGATTCACAGAGAGCATGAATGACGAACAATAGGAAGGTTGTAGATATAAAATGACACAGAAAATGAAAAATGGCTTAAACAGCCTTAAAATGAGGTATACATATAAGTTAATTCCATTGAGTGAACTAGAAACATATGAATCTGAATGGATGTCTTGTTGTAAAGGTACTGGAATTTATATACTATACTTAAAAAACAAGGTTTTGTATGTAGGTAGGAGTAACGATATAAAAAAGAGGTTGCAAGACCATTCTTATAAACATAAAGGAGTTTTCTATGATGCATTTTCAATTTTAACTGTGGAAGATGACTTAGAACAAAGAATAATGGAGCTTCTTTATATAGATTTTCTATGTCCTACATACAATAAAGGAATAAGAGGTTTTGGACTACAATAGGTAACAATACTAGGGTATGAGGTTAAATGAGCTTAAATGACGGTGTTTCAGAGACATTTATTTTTCATGTCAAACAGGACATATTCAAGGTTGTGTTGAATTTCACCAAGGGGATGTACACAGTTTACGCCCCCAATGGTAGAATCCTGATGAGAATAGAAAAATTACACGATTGGCAATTAAATAAATTGAAAAGGAAAATAACAACGTATCTGAATCGTAAGAAAACTATAACCTATGATTTTTTTAAAGGTGGAGTAATAAAATGAATTGTGCAAGATGTGGAAAAGAAATAAAAAGCTTGATTGGAACAGTAAAGCAACTAGAAGAGTAGAGGTAAATGAAAATGAAAATGATGTGTTTAGATACATTTGATGATTTCGCCATAATG
>Ga0210003_1000319_pt1 | contig 43072 bp, 62 predicted proteins | sample LantaG_FD_182804 | JGI IMG/M metagenome (GOLD analysis project Ga0210003, IMG submission 182804) | Deep subsurface microbial communities from Baltic Sea to uncover new lineages of life (NeLLi) - Landsort_02402 metaG (SPAdes) (version 2) | ecosystem: Environmental > Aquatic > Marine > Oceanic >...
TAACTCTTACGACTTGTGTATGTGATTCTACGACATACCATCTTTTGATTCTAATGAGAACTAAAGATAGAAACCAAAAACAATTTTAACAATCCATTAACAACTAAGCTCTGAAACTTCAGGGCTTTTTTTGTATATTGTCAATATGGAAAAGAAACATCCTTGCGATGGCTGTCTGTATAAAAAAGAACATGGAAAAATTCCATGTTCAAAGCCAAAGAGAGCTTGGGATAAAGTAAATTGTTATACAAAATGAAAATAATAGATTCATATTGGTTCACCCCTATGGGTGGAGATATTATAGGAATAGTCAAGATAGAAACTGAATACTCTGGTATCAAATTCTATATTGGAACTATTAAAAAGTGGCCTGGCGAAGGTGGCCTCGATAAAGAAATTGATGAAAAAATTATTGCAGAAACAGGAGCTAAATTTCCTGAATATTTAGGAATTCAACTAATGCCATGATATACTTACTAATTTATTTAGGAATAGGATTGATCTGGGCTATTATTGCTCAAATTATCGAATGGAGAGCTACTCCACTATATAGAACCAAACCATTTAAGTATCATTGGAAGACATATCTGCTGGGATACTTTCTGAATCTCTGGCTATGGCCTATTGCCATTACAATTGCAATAATATACAAATAAATATGAAACCAAAAAAAGAACAATTATTTTATTTCGACTCGGAGTGGGTCCCAGTAGTACAAGATTATTTTAATCTCAAAATGGATTTTCCATTATTAGCTGATGCATTTGAACACCAAGTTGAAAAATGGTTAGACAAAGATGATCCATATAGATTAGACCCTAAAGGAGCATCTCAATACTGGGATGAAAAAGCTCATATGTATCCTGAATTCTGTCAAATTGTATGTGTATCTTATGGATATTTCAACAAAGGAAACTTTGTCATAAAATCACTATATGGTAAGAATGAAAGAAAACTTATGGAACCTATTCCGGAGCTTTTTAATAAAGTCGGACAATCTGGATATTATCTTTGTGGGTATGCTATAAAGAGATATGATATGCCTTGGCTTTCAAAAAGACTCATGGCAAATGGATTCACTCCTCCTTCAAATCTTTGTGTATATGGAAAGAAACCTTGGGATGTGGAAGTATTTGACTTACCAGAAGTTTGGGGTCAAGGATGCAACCAGGAAAGTTATACACCATTTGAGTTAGCTTGTGCAGCTGTAGGAATGGAAAGTTCCAAAGATGATCTCTCTGGTCCTATGGTCAAAGAAGCATATTGGAATGGAGAATTGGAAAGAATCAAGAAGTATTGTGAGAAGGATGTTCTTAAAACTAAGGATTTAGCAGTAAAATTTATTGAACTACTTCCATAGTTATGTTTAAAAAGGGATTTTATGAGGGATACAATCCTCAATTACATAAAGATCAAACTAGAACTACAGTTCATAATTATATTTTAACTGATGAAGATGAATTTCAATTGATGGAGCTTACGGCTTATCTGGATTTTATGAATGAGGAGTATAAAATATTCGAGTGGTATGATGGAGATGGATCTTATTTAATTGGAAATTGGGATGAATATCCATCAGAATCCCTTGATTTTTTATATATTTGCATGAATTAATGAAAAAATATTGAAAAAAGTTCTTTGAAAATTTTTTTACTTGGGAAATAGTTCGTACATTGGCTGTGTAATTAATAACCAAAAGACACAACATCATGAACGAATTAACAACATTAGGTTACAGAGTCAGCTCCAGGGAAGATCTTAAAAATTTCATCCCCGCAGCTTTTTCACCAATTGCACACCCCGATAGGACCGAAAGATACAGTCATTTTTCAACCGAACAATTTCTGGATGCTTTTGAAAAACTTGGATGGATGCCTTACTCCGCCAAACAGCACGGTGCAAATCAATTCTCCCGCCACATCATTCGTTTCAACAACGACGATTTTGGCCTGATTAAGGTCAATGGAGATAAAATCAAGCCTCAGCTAATTCTGGATAACTCCCACGATGGTTATACACCTGCTCAGATTCACCTTGGCCTTTTTAAGATGGTCGGAGAATCCGGATACGCAATTGCCATTCCCGGTTTCAAAAACACTGTCAAATTCAGGCACGTTGGTGTTAACCAGGCCGAAATGATGGAAGTCATCGCCGAAACAGCAGAACAGTACAGAAAGGTTGGAGAGCACATTACCAAACTTCAGGCAGTTCAGGTTACCGAAGATGAGAAAAGGAAATTTGCAATGATTGCACTGGCCATCAGGGATCCTCACAGATTCCTCACAGAGGACAAAAAAGTGGATGACAAAGCCATCAACGCAGCCCTGGAAATCGAGGACATTTACGAACCCATCCGTCCGCAAGACGAGTCCGATGATCTTTGGACCCTCTTCAGCATCGTTCAGGAGCGTACCGTAAAAGGCCTTTATGAATCCAAATCCAAAGCCGGAAGAAAAGCCAACCCAAGGGCAATCACCAACGCAGCTCGCCACCTGGAATATAACCAGAAACTCTGGGCCCTGGCAGAACAGGCAATGGCCGCTAAAGCTCCCGTAGCTGAAGAGACTTCCACAGGTCTGAGTACCTATACAACTACCAAAGGGGAATCCAAATTGGTCCAGGTACTGGCCGATCTTGGAAACGGAAGATCCCAGGTAAAAGACGTTCAAGCCAATAGAGTATTTGCCGTAGCAACCGACAAACTCACAGAGGCTTCACTGGCATAAGAGTTAGTTTTCATAGTTGTTAAGTTTTGGTTACACTAAAGGAGGGGTTTTGTCACCCCTCCTTTTTAACATTTAAAAAGGTATGAAAAAGAAAGAAAGATTACTTTATAAAATTTGGAATAAGAAGAATGAGTGTTATGAATCTGGTAATGGCAAAACCCATTGGAGATCCATGAAGTGGATCGCAGCAAAATTAAGGGATCTTAAAAAATGGAACTGGGAAATGAAAGATTTCGAAGTACATACTTTCGAACTTCAATTAATTGAAACTCAGCCAGCATCTGATATATTTGATGAAGATGAAAAAATCCAGAAAAATAAAAGGATGAATAAAGAAATTGCAGAACGGATGAAAACCAAAATAGGTCAAGTGTTTCCGGGTGTTGCAGTTTATCAAATTCGTCAAATGTATAATACCGGAGCTCTTGATTCCAGGTACATGATGGAATTAAAACCTTTGATTGATAATTTAGTACAAGCTGAAAGAACTCTATAAATGGCAATAAAAGTCACGCAGAAACACGAAAAAGAAATAATAGCCCTTAATACGTTCGAAGCCGTCCGGCTTCGTCCTGGTATGTACATAGGGCAGACTTCCATGGCCGAAGAGAAGATTCCAGTCATCCGTGATGGAAAACTTCAGAGTATTGAAAAAGTTTGGTCCCCAGGTTTTAGACATCTTATTGTAGAAATCTTGGAAAATGCTCTTGATGAAGCCAAAAGAATGAAAGGCAAAATGAAGAACATTCATGTCACAGTGGATCTTGATACAAATCGAGTAACCATAACTGACGAAGGCAATGGATTTCATAAAGCTAATTCTAAACATCCGAAAACTAAAAAGAATGTTGTTCGAACAGCCATGGAAGAACTTCATGCTGGTAGTAATTTCGTAGATTCCTCGACTAATATTTTGGGGACCCATGGGGTAGGATCCGCTGTTGTAAATATTCTTTCACAAGAGTTTTCTGTAACTACAATCAATGCTACATCCTATGTCCATTATGAATGGGAAGATTATAAAGTAGTCAAAGAGGAAAGAAGAGGAAAACAGCCAGAGGATAAAAAGGGAACTACAATTTCATTTATTCCATCTCCTGATGTTTTTCCAAATTTTAAATGGGACGAAGAAATAATTAAGACTTATCTTTCTTTTAAACATTATCTAATATCATTGGATAAGCAATTGAAAAACTTACAGATAAGTGCTAAATTTATACGTGATGGGGTGTCAGAGGACATAGACATTGATACATCTTTTCTTCCAGATGAACATATAGAAATAAAATCAAGTCTTGGTACGGTCCTCCTATGGAAGTCCTACGAGCAGTCTTGTTCTGTATCTTTTGTCAATGGTTCTCAGTGTACTGGAATTCATCAAAAAATTGTAAATGATTGGGGTAATGACTATTTTAAGTACAACTTAGCCCATCACTTTTACGAAACTATTGTTGCTTTGGATGTTCCCTCCCACTTAATGAGGTTTGGGGGACAAAATAAATCACATTATGATGTCACCAGATTTGAAATAGAAGAACCTATGGAAGAGAGTTTTAAGGGGAAATTGCTAAGGACTCTTAAAAATTCCCCAATATCTAAAGCCATAGAATCAGACATTGAAGAAAGACTATATGCAGAAAACATCAAAAAAATCAGAAAATCTCAAAGAAAGTCGAAAAGAGCAATTTCGCACAAGTATTCTCCTGCTTCTAGAAGAAAGGAATACTTATACATCACAGAAGGCCTTAGCGCAGCAGGATCTGTTAAACAAGCTCGTGATTCTGAAATCGAAGGTGTGTATGCTCTCAAAGGCAAAATTAAAAATACTAAGAAGCTTAGCGATTTGGCAGAAAATAAGGAGATCTTAGAAATAATGTCGGTGCTGGGATTAGATCCATCTCAAGAAGATAATCCTCCAATATATCAAAATATAATTATAGCAGCAGATGAGGATCCTGATGGACAGCATATTGCTTCATTAATAATTAATTTTTTCTATAAATGGTTTCCAAATATTATACGGGAAGGCAGATTATTCAAAATGACCACACCTTTAGTTGTTTGTGATGGAAAGCCTGAACGACAGTATTTTTATTCATTAGAAGAATTTCAAAAAGTTGCCGAAAAAAGAAAACTTACTGGAGTGAATTATCTAAAAGGACTAGGATCATTATCAATGGATGATTGGAAATGGGTAATGTCCAACAAAGTACTTTTCAATATCAAGGAAGACCGATCAGCCAAGAAGTTTTTGGATATGGCCTTCGGTGATTCGTCCCAAAAGAGAAAAACATGGCTAGAGGGGAAATAAATTTTACCATTTTAACTAACGAAGGAAAAGAAATAGAAGCTACTATGAGTACAGACAGCGAAGGATTTGGAATCCCTGATGATGGTCCAATTTACTATGATGAAGTAGAAGAAAGCGATTATGTTCAGCATTTTTCAAAAATCATTGATTTCAAAAAAATAAAAGCTTTGAGATTTGATGATGCAGCTTTTGTTGAAAAAATTGTTTTTAAACCATGGAAAGATTTTTATAAATTTAAGGATACAGCTGAAGCTGCATTTGAAGCTGACTATGGATTAGCTTATGTTCTTTATAAGTATGGACAGATATATGATACTATTCCTACATATTTGACTTTAAGAAATGAAGTCTTATATAGCAAATTTTATGATAAATTTTTCGAAAGTGTCTTCATCCCAAAAGATTGTTATGACTTCAATCATACTTTTGATAATAAAGATATGGAGTTAGGACATTTTTATATTTCTATGGAAAAGATGGTTCTTTATTTTGATGGGCATACTTCTTTCTTAGTTTATCCCCCCGAATATCTAAAAGATCCAGATAGTCCATTGTGGGCTATTTTGGGGGTAATTAAAAAATATAAAAATCCGGCTACTGTAAAAAATAAGATTTATGTAGTTTACAAGACACAACACGGATTTCAGAAAAAATCATTTAGCGTAAATAAAAGAAAAATTAATCTTGATGATAATTATAATGATGATTTTGCTGACGTATCAAAAGATATTATAACTAAGCTAAATGATAAAAAGAAAACAGGCTTAGTTATTCTTCATGGGGAACCAGGAACTGGCAAAACTACTTATATCCGTTATCTTGCTGGTAAGCTGACCCGAGATATTATTTTCATCTCCCCTGACATGGTTCAATATATTACATCTCCGGAATTTATTCCATTCCTTATGAGCAATAGTAACTGTATTCTTATAATTGAGGATGCAGAGCCTGCTCTTCAAACAAGGCAAGGAGATGGAAGATCCGGAGCAGTTTCCAATATTCTTAATATGACAGACGGATTACTTTCAGATTGCTTAAATATTTCCATGGTAGCTACATTTAATACTACTACTAAGGATATTGACAAAGCTCTTTTAAGAAAAGGAAGATTACTTCAGGAATATGAATTCGGAAAATTGGAATTAGATAAATCCCAAGCTCTCTTAGACAAAATAGGAAAGAAAGCAATTGCTAAAGAACCAATGAGTTTAGCAGAAATCTATTTCCATGGAGATGAGAATACTAAAAATGAAAATCTTGGAGTTACAAGAAAAGTAGGATTTGGAAATAATTAAGGAATGAAGACAGGAACATTTAGAACATATAAAGGAGACAATGGAGTATCAATTTGTTTATATCCTCCGTTAGATTATTCGGGGGCTCAATTTCCAAAGTTAGCCCCGGATAAGGATACATTCTTTGCTATAAAAGCTGGAGATATAGATGAGAAACAATACGAAAAACAATATCGGGAAAGGGTACTCGCTAAAATAGATCCGCAAGTTGTATATGATTTATTTAAGAAAAGTGTTCTTTTATGTTGGGAACCAGCTGGTGATTTTTGTCACCGTAGAATAGTAGCTTCTTGGATTCAGGAAAAATTAGGAATCGAAATTGACGAATGGAAACCCGGAGATGATGATCCAAATGATTTTCAGACGCCATTATTTTAAGATAATGCTTTATGTAGAAAAATATTCAAGAAAAAGTTTTCCAGAGGATTCAATTGTTATTGATACAACATCTAGATCTAATAATTGGACTAAAGGACTATCCCCTTTTATTCTTCCTGGAGGACATCTATATGGAAAATATTATGCAAAAAATGTTGAGAATGCATGGCAAGCTTCCAAAGTTTATTTAGATTTTGTAGATGTAAATGGGGATCCTAAATCAGAATATTTTGAATGGGCAGAGAAAATATGGAATTCCAATTATGCGTATAGATACCCAATGGGTAAAGGAGCAGTTCCTGAGTATAGTTGGTGGGACGGAGAAAAATTATCCTATGTTGAAGCTCGAAAAAAGATCTATATTCCAATATACCAGAGAAATATAATACAATCCCCTGCTTTTAGAAGATTATTTGAATTATATAAAATCGAAGAAAGAGACATTTATTTAATTGATTTTGATGGGTATAATCATGTCAAGTTAAATAAATCTATTGACGAAGTAATAAACGATCCTAAAGAAAAAATGGGTCATGCTTTTGTAATTTACAACCTTTTAACAAAACTATTTAAGAAAGCGGAAGTAAAAAACAAAACATTGTTCTAATATGAGAAAAATCATAATCTTATTATTTCTAGTATTATTGGGATGTACGCCAACTCAAAATGTTATATCTTATGATTTTAAGGAAGTGTTTTCTTTATATTCTAAAAATAATATGCTTTTTATAGATGTGACCATAAATGAAAAGTCTGGAAGATTATTGATAGACACTGGATCTAGTAAATCCCTAATGGATATAAATGCGGCAGAAAAATATGGATATGAATATCTTCTTTTGTCAACGGATCAATATATTGGGCTTGGGGGATTACAGGATATTTATGTTGTTTTTAATTGTAAACTTGATGAATTTTTTACACCATTCTTAGGAACAGATTTAAGTGAAATAACAGAATATTTTAATAGAGATGGAATGGAGATAGTTGGAATACTAGGAGCAGATTTTTTAAATATGCACCAGATGATTATTGATTTTAAGAAAAACTTAATGTATAAAAGATTATAATTATGCTTAAATATTTAAAAAATAATGGTTTCCCCGTTGATCTGGAGTTTAAAACAGAGCCATATGAAGATGAAGAGACTTCTTTTCATGGTTGGAAAAGTAAAATTTTCGTTGATGGAATCTATTATAAGGATTTTATTCATTCTGAATATAGGGGAAATTCCTCCTGGGCGAATGGATTTTTTGCAGCTTATGAATGGGAAGCTACTGGAAAATATAAATGGAGAGGAAAAGATAGACCATTTAAAACAAAAGATGGAGAGTTAAATATTGAAGTTGGAGACTGGATTGTCGATGTAAAAGATAAAGTAAGAAAAGTTAAATACGATGATGATCCTGATATGCCATGGAAAGCTATTAAAAGACATGCAACCGAAGCAGAAGTCGAAAATAAAGATAAAATAAACAATTTAGTCGATAAGTTAAAAAAAGCTAAAGAACTAAATAAATCAGCATGGGAAACTTATGGGTCGGAACTCTGTGCAGGAGATATGATTGGGGAAGAACAATGTATTGAAGAACAAATAGAAGAATTAAGAAGAAATGTGTCTGAAACCAAAATTTAAAAAATTCAATTGGTTTGTAAAATTGATTACATTCAATTGGCCTTTAGCAATTACATTATCTCCATTCGGAATTTATGTTAATCAAAAATATATTACAGTTGAAAATTTAAATAGCCAAACTAGAAATCATGAATCGATTCATTGGCAACAACAATTAGAAACACTTATAATATTCTTCTATCTTTTATATTTAGTAGAATTTATATTAAAATTTCTATATTACTGGAATTGGGATAAAGCATATCGAAACCTATCCTCTGAAAGAGAAGCTTATTATTTTGATGATGATCTGAATTATCTAGAAACAAGAAAAAGATTCAGATGGATTAAATACATTTTTACAAAACCATGAAAATTTGCGATAATTATGAAGCCAAAATATGGCTTGGATTAAGAAAGGGCTACACCGATACCTATTATACACACAAAATGGTAGCAGAATTAGTTAGTGCCTGGTGTACAGAGAAAGGACAATGTGTAACCATCTCTCCAACCCAATTTGTGTATGCAAAGAAAGATGAGGATGGAGAAGGATGCGAGCATGGTGTAATAATTGGATTTATAAATTACCCCAGGTATCCGCTTAGTCAAGCAGAGATTAAAAATCGGGCTATAGAGCTTGGAAAAATATTAATGAAAGAATTTAATCAATATAGAGTATCTACGACTTTTTATCCTACCGTTCCTGGAGGAACTATGATGTTGGAAAATGAAGAAATGGAATAAAGCATGTATTACAATAGATTAAAAATAGGAGGGCTAGTTTATGATGAATTTTTTGGTGTCTATGGACATATAATAGATAACAAAGATATTCACAATATATTAGTTGAATATGAAGATGGTGGGAGTGGACTGTATTGTTTAGATAAAAGATGTAAAGATTTTGATCCGGATATAAAAATGAAAAATTCAAAAATAGATATATAAGTTAAAGAAACGTTAAAAAATGGAAGTCAGAAAAGGTGAACAAGTTCAGGTAGATCAGAAATGTCCTGTATGCGGAAATGGATATATGAGGCCAAATGGTATACAATCAGGAAATCAGTATGAACATTCCTGCAATTCCTGCGGATATAAGCAGTCATTTCCAGTAAGATATCCCTATTATCCTGCTCAATAATTTTTTTATCTCGAAAATTTTTCGTATATTGCATACATAACTATTATTGTGAGAAATAATATGCCAAGGAAGAAAGTAGCCAAAAAGGAACAAGTTTATAAATCTATAAACCTACCTATTTCAAAATTAATAGATACTAAATTCAGGGACTATGCTGTATACGTCCTGGAATCTCGTGGTATCCCCTCCTTTTATGATGCTTTGACCCCAGTTCAAAGATATATTCTTTCAAACTCTCCAACTTCTTCTGTTAAAACATTATCCGTAGTTGGAAAATCCATCGAGGATGGATACCATCATGGAGATATGTCTTTAGGCAAAGCTATTTCTAAATTAGCAAGGCCTTTCGGAAACGCATTACAGATTCTCGAAGGATATGGATTTTTTGGATCTGAAGTTTCCCCAGAGCCTGCTGCTGCAAGATACACTTCTATTAAGCTTAGTAAGAAGGCTGGAGATATTTTAAGAAAATACAAATATCTTTTTACACGGGAAATAGATGGCCCGCATGATCCTTTCTGGCTAGATTTTCCAATCGGATTAACTTCCCCAATTGTAGGCATTGCTGTAGGGTATAAAACAACTGTACTTCCAAGAAAATTAGAACACATTAAAGAATATTTCGATGGAAAACGCCAATCTCTTAAACCATATTTTGAGGGATTTACTGGAAAAGTTCAAAGATATAAGGAGTTAGATAAATCCTGGCTTATATCATCCGAAATAAAGATAGTAGACCGAAAAATAGAAATAAGAGAGCTTCCTCCTGTAATGAAATATGCTACTGCTTTAAAAAAGTTAGATTATCTTTTCAATAATTTTGAAGGAAGAGTCAAAGTTGTAAATAACTCTAATACAAAAGTTCATATTGATATAGTCTACAACGGACGTAGTGATGAGGAATTTAAACAAATACAAAATTATGTTCAAAAGGTTTTTTCAATGCTGGTCACAGAAACACCTGTATTCATTAAGGATGGCCAAGTTTTAGTTTATAGTAAAATTGAAGAATATCTTGATGATTATAGATGGCAGATTCTAAGATTGGATGCAAAGGATAAAGAATATCATAAAAATTGGACTACATTTGAGATAAAATTCAATGAAGCTAAAAAATTATTCATAGCTTTCTTATTACAGAAAAGAAGAACTGTGGCTGAGATAGATGATTGGTTAAAATCTTATGAAAAAGATATAAGAATCCGTTTGGAGGCTATGACAGCTAAGAAATTTACAACGGATGAATTAAAAGCTACGGAAGAAAGACTAAAAGAATTAAAGAAAACTTTACAGATCCAGATTAAAGAGTATAAAAAAGCACAGGATCTATATGATAAAACCCCAGATCCTACCCTCCAAAGGGGAGTATCCTCAAGGAAAACTACGGTGGATTTATTCGACACAGAAGACATTGGGGAAATAGATGGCATTACCATTTGGGATGGGGAAGACCCATATGAAAAAGAACTCAAAATTTTTGATGAATAAATAAAGAAAATTCATTGAGATATGCCTTCTAAAAGTAAAAAGCAACAACGTTTTATGGGAATGGTTCATGCCGCACAAAAGGGCGAGTTAAAAGATCCATCCCCTGAGATAAAAAAAGCTGCTAAAAGTATGAAAAAGAAAGATGCTGAGGATTTTGCTGCAACTAAGCACAAAGGACTCCCTGAAAAAGTAAAAGAAAATTTTGTTCCGGAAACATTGGATGCTTTTATGAATGAAGAATCCAGAGGAAGAATAAACTATGAAGAGCCTAATGAAGAGCTATTTATAGATGCCTTATTGACTGCTTTAATGCAAAAAGGATTGACTGATCAAGAAGCAGATTTTGCTCTGGGAGAATTACATCCGGATTCAATCAAAGATTGGGCACGAGAATATGAAATGAATCCCGGAACCATTGAACCTATCGCAGACGAGGTAGTTAAATTTACGATGTTTAAATGAAACTAGTAAAAGAAAGATTAGATTTTGATAGGGAAGGGGATCCTCGACAGAAGATCGGCATTGGTCATAAAAGACCCGGACAACCCAAAACTTTTGAAGAAGCTGAGGTCCATGATGACACTCGAGATTATAATGACGAGCACGGGGAATTAGTCAGCAAATATGAAGCTACTATGCATCCAGAGCTAGCTAATAATGATGACATTCCATATCTTGATGAAGAAGCTCAGGATTGGCTAAACCAATATGATTCTACTGGTGCTATGGCTGAATTCTTCGTATATATGGAAGGATTTGGGCCCGCTGATGGCGAAAAAGTTCAAATGATAGCAGTAAATGATTATGATACAGGAATGACCGTAGTTTTTGAATATGGCCCTGATGGAGCAGTTGCAGTTTGGTAATTATGAAATTAGTTAAAGAATATATCGAATTTGAAAGAGGGAAAGATCCTAAAAAAGCTTTGGGTATTGGAAAGTTCTATGAGATTTGGAGAGATGATCATATGAATGAACCAATTCTTTCTGTTTATTTTAGGTTAAAAGATCAGAATTTAAAAGAATACGTTTATATTGCAGATCTAATGTATGGACAAGAAGAAGCTTGGAAACCAAAATTTCCCGGTGAAATGCTAGATAATGTTTGGTTTGAAGAAGGCCTTTATAAAGCCAAGGGGAATAGATTTCGTCAGGATTCTATAGCTAATAAAGCAGATTGGCATTGGTTTCCAACAGAAGAAGAACCAACTTCCTGGACAGATCAGGCAGCATTTAATAAACAAATAATAGATAATATAGAGGAAAATCCAGAAGCTGTATTCGAAGATTTAGCATCAGATTGGTTTGAAGCTACCCCAGAGAAAATAGCAGAATCCCTAGTTAAAGCCTTAGAAAAAAAATTTAATAGAGGATTTATTCTGGAAAATATTAGCTATGAATATCATCCTTAATCTAAAAATTTCAAAAAAAGTACTGGGGCTTAAAAACTTAAGCCCCATTGTTGTGTAAAATAGTCAAACATTAAAAAACATATTATGGCTAAGACCATTACATTTACAGCGAAGAACGTAAAACCTTTTTCAGCATGGCTTAAAAAGTTCTCTTCAATTGAGCATTCATTGCTAATTGAGGTTGATGAACATTCGAGATGCTTTACTGCAAAATCCTATAATGAAGAAAAAAGTGTAGTTAAATTTTCTAAGATCTCATTTGAGGATTCTGGATTTACATCAAAACAGGAAACGAAAGATCCTCAATTTGTTAAAGTTGGTATTTATAATATCCCAAGACTTATTAAATCATTGGATCATTTTCAATCAGGGGAATTTGAATTCAAAGTACAATACGAAGAAGTTATCGATGGAGAAAATAAAAATTTAGCAGGAACAGCTCTCTTAATTAAGAGTCCTCTTCTAAAAGTTAAGATCGAATGTACTTCTTTAAACATATTTAAGTATATTTCAGACGAAATGTTTGAAAATAAAATTGCTGATGTTGAAGCAATAACTAAATTTGATCTGCCAAATGTTACCATTGAAAAGATCAATTCTCTATGTGATTTGGATAAAGAATATAAATTTCTGGAATTTCTAACTCGGGAAGGAAAAGTATTTTTGCGGGGTAAATCTTTTGAATTAGATATTGCAGAAGCCTTAACAGAAGAAAAAGCTCTTTTATCAATCTACAAGGAACAATTTGATAAAGTAGATGTTGAAAGCTATGAAGTCCATTTCGGAACAGAAAAATTAGTTTTCAAATCAATGGATAGTAATACAATAACGGTTACTTCTATGGTAGTAAAAGATGAAAAATATGAAGAAGGATCTATGGAATTTTAATTATAGTCGTTAAAAATATATCAAGGTCTGCTGCAGTAGCAGGCCTTTTTTGTTTCTGCCTATCCCATACATACTATGAGCCCACACAACTAAAATAAATTTCATGGTTTGGCGAGAAAAAAGAATTTAACTCCGCAGGATCTCGAAGATGTTAGCACCTTCGAAGCCCAAACATACCAATCACAAAAATACAATGGGAAAAATTACATAAGACTACAAGACCAAAAAGTAGTCATAAAGTGCCTCAATGAAAAACAAAAATTGCTAAGAAGATCTATTGAGGAAAAAGATGTGGTTATATCTACTGGACCAGCTGGGACTGGTAAAACTTACTTAAGTTTAATAACTGCACTGCATCTAATGAAAACCCAGCCACGATATAAACGACTAGTTCTAGTCAAATCACTTCAAACGATAAAAGGTGAAGACGTTGGTTATTTACCTGGTGACTTATGGGAAAAAATGGAACCTTATATGTTCTCATTCACCGGTAACCTAGACAAGATCTTTCAAAACCCATCTACCACTAAGGGGCTCATAGACCAGGGGACGATTGACATCTTTCCAATCACCTATATTAGGGGAGTGACAATGGACAATTGTATTGTAATCGTGGACGAGGCACAGAATTTATCTATGCATACTTTCCGTACTATAATTACCAGAATCGGATATAATTGCAAAATGATATTTCTAGGAGATACAGAGCAAATTGATTTAAAGGATAAAGGAATGTCCTGCTTATCTAGAGTTGCTGAATTATTCAGGGATCAAGAATATGCAGGATCTGTCACCTTTGAAGATGAAGACAGTGTAAGAAACCCAGTTATTCCAAGCTTACTAAAACTACTTAAAAACGAAGAATAGTGTTAAAAGGGGGTTAAATGCCCCCTTTTATTTTAATATTAAATAAAAATTCAGTATATTATCTCCATGGAAGACCAAGCTAAATATATGATGCGTCCTAAGTTAGATGAAAATAAAACAGAACTTTTTAGGATTTATTATAAACCCAGAGAAATATCCTTTGATTTAATGTTGTGGTTAGAAGATGCTTCTATGAATGAAGCTATTATAAAAGGATGGAAAACCTTCAAAGCTTATTCATCTATTGATATTGGTACCTTTATAGTTTGTAAAAATTAACGAAACCTTTCTCTCCCCCCTATCTAAAAAGGCTAAAATATAATACATGCACCAATTTGAACTATGTCGAATTGATCCTCAAAATTGTACGGTTGAAGAATTAAAAGAAGAAATTAAGAGACTTGAGGATTTAAAAGAAGAATATAATGGTCTTCAACATTCCATTAAGATCTTCATTAATTCAGTGTATGGAGCTTGTGCTTCAATCTATTTCACTGGATATAATGTTTATGTTGCTGAAGCTGTGACATTGCAGGGGCAGGATCTTATTTTCTTTGCAAATGATATATTAGATGACTATTTCCTAAATAAATGGCATCTTGATACAGAACTCCATAAAGCTTTGGGCCTTACTCATGTTAATAAAGTATTGGCAAAAACTATAGTGGTTTATAATGATACGGATTCTACCTACATGACTTTTCAACCTGTATTAGATTCATGTGATTGGAAAGGAGATCCAAAAGACTTTATTCTTAAAATAAAGCAGCTAAGGATTGATAAGTATTTTAAGAAAAAATTTGATGAATATGGAGATAAATTTAATACTCAAAACATACAAAATTTTGAATTAGAAAAAATTGCTTATTCCGGTCTAATGATGGCTAAGAAAAAGTATGTTCTTGATGTAGCTTGGGCAGATCCAGGAATTGATTATGAGCCTCAACAAAAATTATCATTTACTGGAGTCGAGATTGTACAGAGTTCTACCCCAAAATTTGTTAAAAAAACTCTTAAGGAACTTGTAAAATATATCTTTGAACAAGGGAAAAAATTAGATTACTCTGAAGCAGTTAAGAAGCTAAAAGAATATAAGAGAAATTTTGTAATGCAGGATCCTGATGATATTTGTAAAGGAGTATCTATCGGGGATTATGAAAAGTATGTGCTAAATGATAGAAAAGAAATAGTATTGGGTGATAAGTGTCCAATAAACGTTCGATCCGCATCGGTATATAATCACCAACTATTTAATTCAAGGTGGAAGGGTAAATATAATCTAATTAAAACAGGAGACAAGATTAAATTTTATTATGCAAAAAGTAATCTAGAAGTATTTGGATTCATACCTGGTAATTATCCATATGAATTTGCTCCTGAAATTGATTACGATCGTCAATTTGAAAAAATGATCGTAGAACCATTCAACAGATTTATTGAAACTTTAGGATTCAATCCTATTCCCGGAAACCTAATTTATGCAAGAAGTTTATTTTAATGCAAGATATATTCAATATGAGCAAGAAAATACCCGGAAGACGGGGATCGATGAGAAAAGATCCTGGCCCTCCACCTCCTCCAATAGGTAGATTGATTAAGGAAGGGACTATTGGAGATTGCCCCAAATGTAAAAGCACAACAGTAAAAAGATTCTTTTGGTTTGGAAGATCTATTGGATGTATTCAACCCAAATGCACAAATTATTATAAAAGATTTGAATGAAGAAATTATGGCAAACTGCATCTAAAGATGCGTTAAAAGCACTTCCTAATCCCGAAGGAAGTGCATATGAAAATAGAATAAAGGGAACCGAAATTACTTTTTTAGGTGTAGATGAACAACCAGACTTTGGTATTGTTTATCTTGATTTTTACGCAGATCAAAAAGTAATCGAACTAAAATCATTAAAGAAATATTTTTACCAATTCCGGGATACTATTATTTCCTATGAAAGGCTAATCAATGTAGTTTATGATCACTTAATGGAGGTATACGAACCTGCTAGATTAAGAATTACAATGGAATTTAATGTTAGAGGAGGCTTCAACTCCAAATTAACAATAGATTCTGATTGGAAAATTCGAGGTGGCGAAGAAAAATTTACGGATTGGCAAAATATGAAGGATACTTGGTAATGGAAAAACATGAGTTAAAAAGAGCACTAGATGAAGCCTCTAATTGGCAAGACCATATGAATCAAGAAGAAAGTACTAAAATTTCTTTTGCAGATGCTAGGCATTCTGTTTTGTATCGAATCTATAAAAAGTTCGAACCTTTGTTATGATAAGTATTGAAGAAAGATTACAAAATGTAAGTCCTGAAACAAGGAAAGAGATGGAAACAATCTGGTTCACAGCAGATTTACACCACGGACATCCTAAAATTGTGCCTATTTGTAATCGCCCTGTTTACTTTGAACCTAAGATGCATGACTATTTTTTGAATAAAGAAATGGACGCGGTGGAACTAGATCCCGACTTTAAGATCTGGAACGATAGAGAATGGAGAGAAGAGATGACCAAAATCCACGATCAATGGTTAGTAAAAGAGGTCTTCAATAAATGGGTTAAACCAAAACATCAGGTTCATATATTAGGGGATCTTTCTCAAGCTAAAAAAGTGATAGCCGAAAAGTTTATCGATAGGCTCAATGGAAATAAATTTTTGATCCTTGGAAACCACGATAAAAATATAGATAAGTCTACAAGATTTTCTCAAATAACGCAGATCAAAAATTTTAAATTTAAAAGGTCTGACATAACTATTGAGATTGCTTTGTGTCACTATCCTATGGCATCTTGGGATAAAAAGCCTCACGGAGCTTGGCATCTTTATGGCCACGTTCATGGAAGATTTAAGAATAAGGATCTTTCTTTGGATGTTGGGATTGATAATGCTGAGATAGGATGGAGGCCTATAAATTTATGGGAGGTTGCTGAAATAATGGCCGATAAAGAGAAATTATTAGGTTTGGGGGTTTACTATGATAATGGGGTTGATTAAATCCCATTTTTTCTGTAGATAAATATAAAAAAGCAGTCTATTATGGGAATCGTAAGAGAATCATTGTTAACAGAAAAGAAACAATTGCAGTTATCTGCTGGTCTAGCTATAATCCAGAAAGGAGCTATTTTATTAGCTCACCCCAAAGGACAAAAATGGTATGGAACTTATTCTATCCCAAAAGGACATGTTGAAGAAGGAGAAGACCTATTGACTGCTGCTATTAGAGAAACTCAGGAAGAAGTTGGATATACAGCTAATCCTGCAGACGTTCTTTTTCCAGATCCATATTTTATAGACTATAAAGATCAAGAAGGGAATCTCTATAAAAGAGTTTATTATTATGTTGTTAGACCCGAAGAGCATATAAAACAAGATGCTATTGTTCCAGACGGTAAAGAAGTGGATTGGGCAGGCTTTATTCTTAAAGATGCTGCTGATTCTCGTATTTTCTGGAGGCTAAAACCTATTTTAGAACACATTGACGAAGTAAAAGATGTGGAAAAAACTAAAGTAGAGATTGACGAAGAACCAAAAATTGAATGAACATAATCAAAATCATACTATTTTTATTTCTAATTAGTTTTTTATATCATTTAGGGATGCTTATTATAGTTCCCAGCTGTAATTTAATAGGATGGAATAGTCATGGACTTATTCATTTATTATCTATTTTATTTTGTGCAGCAATATCTTATATCTGTTATAGAAGAATTATTAAGAAAAAACCCCCCGAAGAAAAGTAAAACTTTCCCCCTTAAGTCCATAAAATAATAAACTAAATTATATTATGGCCAAAAAGAAAACTATCCCAAAAGGGGAGCCTGGATCATTTTCACAATTAAATGATTTTCTGAATACAATTGCTCCTGATGGAGAAATCCTTGATATAAATCCTATAGCAAAAATTGATGAGTGGATCAGTACAGGAAACTACATTTTAAATGCAGCTTTATCTGGTTCTTTATTTGGTGGTCTGCCGAATCGAAGATCCCTTGTTTTAGCAGGGGAAGAAGGAACAGGAAAAACTTTTATTGCTCTTAGCATCTGTAGAAATGCTCAAAAAATGGGATACACCCCAATATATTTTGATTCAGAGGGGTCTATAGATGTAGATTTCGTAGCTAAGCTTGGGGTGGATACTTCTAATGTTCGTTTACAACCTGTAAATACTGTCGAAGAATTTTCTCATATTGCAGCTCAGATTGTTAAACAATTTGAGGAAACAAAAGCAAAAGGAGAGATCCCTCCGAAAGTTTTAGTCGTGTTAGATTCCCTTGGCAATCTAACCTCTATAAAAGAAGCAGATGATACAGTAAAAGGGGATAACAAAAGAGATATGACCAAGCAGCAAGCTATAAGAAAGCTCTTCAGAGTTAATGGCTTACAGTTTGCTAAACATGGAATTCCTTTCGTTATAAACAATCACGTTTACGATTCCATGAGTATGTTTACGCCAAAAGAAATCTCTGGTGGTGGAGGTGTAAAATACAATGCTTCTATTATATTCTCTCTAGGTAAAGGAAAATTAAAAGATGCAGAGGGGGATAAAGCTGCTGCTAAACAAAATGTAGATGCAGTAAGAGTAGGAGTTACCATTTATGTTACCCCCATCAAACAAAGATTTGCAAGACCAATCAAGGTTCAAATGCACATTCCTTTTTATAAAAGCCCGAATCCATTTGTAGGATTAGAAGCTTTTGCGGACTGGGACTCTTGTGGTATTGTAAGAGGAAAACTACACACTGAAAAATCTTATGAAAAATTAACTCCTTCAGAAAAGAAAAATTGTGTAGAGTGGCAAATGCCAGATACATCATTAGTTGAAGGCTCCACTACTTTAATGTATGTAGAAGCAAGACCTACTGCAAAAACACTTGTTTGTAAACATCTTGGAGGAGAAATTCCTTTAGGAGAACTTTTCACAGAAAAAGTTTTCACTGAAGAAGTTTTAAGAGAACTAGATGAAAAGGTTATTAAACCTACTTTTATGCTTCCTTCAATTGAATCACTAGAAGATTTAGCAGAATTAACTAAAGAATTAGAAGATGAAGGGAATACAGAAGAAGAAGATCAAGATTAAAAACTTAATCGGAATTGTAGATAGCCCTACTATTGAAGATCTTTTATTTGAAATTGTTTCTTTTTTAGAAAAAGAAGATCGGTTGGAAGATTTTTTCATCAAACATGAGGTTAATCTTAAAACTCGTTGTAGAATTGAAGAGGATCTTGATAAAGATCTGAAGAAATTACTTGAAGAAGGCTGGATTGAACATCATGGCTGGACAAAATATAAACTTTTAAAACATCCATGGGAATGAAAGGACACGCTAATAACACGCACCATAAAAAAGAAAAAGATAAACCTATATTGCTAACTGGAAATCTTCTTCATTATGGAGAAAAAAATCTTAATGGTCGTATCTATACTAAAGAAATGGCTGAAAGGATAGTTGAACAATTTGAAAATAGGGATGGAGAAATGTTCGGGGAACTTGGCTACCCTGATAGATTTGAAGTATTGCTCACTCAAGTATCTCACAAGGTAGAGGAAATTCATCTGGATGAAGAGAATAAATCTGTAGTAGGAACTATTAAAATATTGGACACGCCCAAAGGAAAAATCGTGAAAGCAATGTTAGATACAGATGAATATATTGGGCTTACCTGTAGACCTAGAGGAGCTGGAACAGTTAATGAAAATTCAGAAATTGAAAACTATACTCTTTATAGTTTTGATTTAGTTTCTGGCCCAGATGCTTTTGCAAACATAAAAAAAGATGATCATTTAACAATTTTAGAAGATGAATAAGAATACTTTAATAGTAAATCTTTTCGCTGGGCCAGGTTCTGGTAAATCCACTATCATGGCCCATGTTTTTGCAGAATTAAAATGGAAAGGCATAGATTGTGAAATGGCCACGGAATATGCAAAAGACAAAGTTTGGGAAGGGTCAGAGCATATTTTGGATAATCAATATTATGTTTCTGGAAAACAATATCATAAGCTTAAAAGGCTAATAGGAAAAGTGGATGTAATTATTACGGATAGTCCTATTTTATTCGGTCTCATTTATGGAAATGAAGAGCCTGAAGAATTTCATGGATTGTTAGTAAAATATCATAACAAATTTAATAACTTTAATGTATTTCTCAAAAGGACTAAAGAATATAATCCCAATGGACGAGTTCAAAAAAACATAGAAGAAGCTATAGAAAAAGATAAAGAGATTAAAAGGATGCTTCACAATAAGGGAATTAGTTATATTGAAAGAACTGCTTCAAAAGATAGGATAGATTCTTTAGTAGAAGAAATCTTAAATATTCTTAACAATAGCTAATTTTCTTAACAGAACCCAACACAAAGAAAAAATTATAAAGTTAAAGTTGCACTTTCAAATTGAAGTTGCACTTTAACTAAAATAATTAAAAATTATGATTCAAGCTTACCAAGAGCAAATATTTTGGCATTATATTCTTGCAAATAGAATATATTTAAACACAACTAAACCTGAGTTTTTTACAAATCAGACATTAAGAGAGCTGTTTGAAATTGCCAAGGATCATTCACTAAGATATTCAGATCCTCCATCTAAGGATCAGATGTCCGAATTAGTAAGGGTAAAAGGTGTTAATGATAGAATTTCTGAAGATATAATTGGAGCACTTTATAATGCAAAAGTACAACTTCAAAACTATGATGATAAATGGCTGGAAGAAAATGTTGGGCCGTGGATTAGAATAAGAAATTTAGATAATGTGATGCGTAAAAGTATTGCATTCATGAAAACTTCACAAATAACGGCAGAAAATGCCGCAGAAACTGTAGAAAAAGTAAGAAGCATGCTTACTACGGAAACTGCAATTGATTTTGATTTTAATTTAGGATCTGATTTCTTTGATCCTAAATCTCACTTACAAACAAGATTAGCTAGAGCCAGTACTGGATATGATTTTCTTGATATTTGTATGAAAGGCGGATACTGGAAAGGATCATTAGTTGGATTTTTAGGCGGTCCAAAAAGTGGCAAGTCTTTATGGCTAGCTAACTTAGCAGCAAGATCCGTTGCTATGGGATATAATACTGCATATATTACTTTAGAATTACAAGAAGAAATCGTAAATATGCGTATCGGTTCTAATTTATTAGAAATTCCATTAGATGAATATGAAAAAATAGCAGAAGATCAAAGTCTACTAAAACAAAAATTAGGGGATTTTAGAAAAAATTCTTTTAAACCAGTAGGAGCTCTCCATGTGAAAGAATTTCCATCTTCTACTGCATCCACCAATGATATAACTGATTATCTTAAAAAAGTACAAGAAATATTAGGAATCAAATTTGATAATGTCTTCATTGATTATATTAACATCATGAAGAATTGGAGAAATCCTAATACTGAAAATACTTATATGAAGATCAAGCAAATTTCAGAAGATCTTCGTGCAATGGCAATGGAACAGCAATGGGCGGTAATAACTGTTACTCAAACAAATAGAGGAGGATGGGAATCATCCGATTTAAACATTACGAATGTATCTGAATCTGCCGCTTTAATTCATACAGTAGATATGCTCTATGGTATCATAACTAATGCCGAAATGAAAGCAAGATCAGAATATTATTTGAAGTGTCTTGCTAATAGGGTTGCAGGATATGAGAATACTCGAAAACGATTTACAGTTGATTGGAAATATGCTAGAATAGATGAAGATAAAAATGCAAAAATTGAGGATATGGATTTCATTATCAATTCAGTTGTTGGCGGCCAAACCCATCAAAGGGGTCAAGTTCCATGGAAGAATCCATCTGGGCAAAGTCAAATAGCAGCTGTAGTTGGAAGTGATATTAATCCAGATAAACCAGAAAAAACTATAAGTAATCCTCCAGATCCAGGGATTACAGGGGATGGGTTATTTTAACTAATTTTAGTGGGATAGATAATCTTAAAACCCCCACAGAATATGGATCCTTATAATGAAGAATTAGAAGAAAGCAAAGACATGAAAGAAGATAAAATTATTAACAATTCTTACAATACAGGTGAGATGGAATATGAGGTTTTCTCTGCTACGATGAAGATTGATGACAGAGTTTCCTCTCTTTATGAGGATCAATACAGCGAAAATATGTATGAGCTCCGAACTGTTAAAGCTCTTAGTGAAGAGATTTATAAGTTATTTCAAGCATCTCCATTCCACGAAAAATATAAAAACCCTAAAAGAGTTGATAAGGGGGATATGGTTAAAATGTATTATTATTTCAAAGAAATATTAGTAAAGGAAAGATCTTATTCAAGCGCTCAAATATTTATGGGGTTTGCAGAATTTTTCCAAATTAATTATGATCAACTCTATAATGAAATTGGTGTATTGGACAAAGAAGGATTATTGAGAGAACTAAACAGCCATCAAGGTATGAAAAGTAAAATTCAGACTAAAAAACTTTTTTAACTTAGTATTAACAATTTTCATTTTTAAAAGATGGGATTATTTCGTACTTTATTCAAAAGAAATGATATGAGAGAATCAGGATACTATCCTCCAGGGGCTGAACATGATCCAATGGCTCCTTGGAATGAAACTGATGATTCCATAAAACTCGTAGAAATGGAGTATTATGGAGATATAGTATTAATTTGGAGAACTTATATTGCTAAAGATGACTGGGAAGACGAAACTGCTAATATAGACCCAGAAGTTTTTGAAGAATTTTGTTCCATAAAGTTAAAATTAGATTATGAAAAACTTCGGATGAATGAAGAAACAATTGATCTAAGAAATATTAAAGAAGAAAAAAATCGTTATAGAATTATTACTTCTCATGGGGAATTCACTACCTCTTTTAAAGAATTAGAACGTCTTATCTAGAATTTAACGAAATTTTAACAAATCCTTTTTTTGAATTAAAAAACTTTTAAGTATTTTATCTTAAAATTTTAAATATTTATTTTTACTAAAAAACAGACCTAATGGAAAGAAGACATTTTTTAAGAGGGCTGGGCGGAATATTTGCTACAGGTGCTCTATTTACAGTATCAGGCTGCACAGAAGATCCTATAATAGAGTCTTGTCAACGTGATAAAGTCGGAACAGTAACCGTAAAAAACTCAACAGGATATACCATCTATACAGATGTGACCTGGGGAGATTATGTTGATAATTATGAAAAGCGCCTTTCGAATGGCAGTTCATATAAGTATAATAACGTAGCAGCATCCGGTCATCCGGAATCATACAGCGGACGAATTGAAATTTGGGCTAGCTTTGATGGAGATGATTGGTATTATGAATATGAAAATCTAACTCCTTGTGAAAACTTAACCTTCACTTGGTATCTCAGTGCTAGTAAATCAACCAGTCCCTCTTTAATATTAGCCACTCCTAATGGCGAATTAGTTACACCAACATTAAAACAAAAAAGATAAGTTATGAAAAAATGGTTATTAGTAATAGCTGTAGTAATTGGTATGCTCTTTGCTACAACTACAGAAACAAAAGCACAGAGCTCATTATATGTACAAGGAGGATGGTCTTGGTCTGAAGGGGTGGCTGCAGTAGGATATAGCTGGACTGGTTTATCTACTTCTTTAGGACTCATGGTAGCACCTATGCCTGGTTCTGGCGATGCTGTATCGGGATTAGTATGGAATATCAAATTCGCCCCCGCCTGGTATGAATCTGGATATTATCTAGGTTATTCTTATAACTCAGTCGGATATAGATCTCAAATGGATTATGGATCTGGATGGACCGATGATTATGTTGCTGGAATGCACATTGTTTCAATAGGATATAAAGTAGGGACTGATACATGGTATTTAGCTGGTGATTTTGGCTATGGATGGGCCCCTGGAATAGCTTCCGGAGTATCATATGGCGTAGTAATAGGATTTCCTCTATTCGGAACTTATTAAGATTTAACAATTCATTAATATACAAAAGCTTAAGAGCCTTAAAACTCTTAGGCTTTTTTTGTGTAAAATATTCACGAGGCTTAAAATGAATTAAGAAGCGATAATATGAATGTAGACCAATTCGAGTACGAAGTACCGGCCCTAAATATATCCTATAATAGAATTTTCATGATTTCAGACTTGCACTTTGGTGTTCGAGCTAATTCAATCGAATGGCTGGACAACCATTTGGAATTCTTTTATAAATTCTATATTCCATATCTAAAAGAAAATTTAAAAAAAGGTGATGTCCTTTTTGTCCTTGGCGATTGGTTTGACAATCGGCAATTATTAGATATTAATGTGATGAATAAGTCCATTGATGTCATATTAGATTTATCAGAAATACTGCCTGTTTATTTCATGACGGGGAATCACGATATTTATAAAAAGAACGATACTGATGTTAATTCTTTAGCAGCTTTTAGATTTATTCCAAATGTAAAAATATTTGAAGAGCCTGTTATCATAACTAATAAAAAAACTAAAATATTGGTTTTACCATGGATTGGCTCTGGAGAAAAAGAGGAAGCTATTGCAAAAGCTAATAAAGCTGATTATATTTTTGCTCACACAGATATTGCGGGTTTTAAATATGATAATGGTTTCCATATTAGGAAAGGGGCAAGACTTAAGAAAATGCCGGGGGTCAAAAGATTATATTCCGGACATATTCATAAAAGGCAGGAACATAAAGATTCAGTTTATATAGGATCCCCATATTCTACTAAAAGATCCGATATAGGAAATAAGAAGGGTATTTATATGCTGGATACAGATACCAATGAACAGGTATTTACTCCAAATATTTTATCTTCTATCTTTCAACGAGTTCCACTAGAGGAATTAATGGAAATGACTTTAGAGAAAGCATATAAAGTCCTAGAGAGGAATTATACAGACATAATAGTTCCAGACAAATATGTTCACTTATTTAACTTAACGAGATTTATTGATCTCCTTAAAGATTGTGATTATAAACGAATTGAGACAAGAGGAGAGAAGAATAAATTAGATGACTCATTTAACGAAATACTAGATGGGGAAGAAATTAAAGATATAATTACGCTTCTGGAGAATAGTATAGAGGATTTAGAGCAAACTCTAGAAGCTATTGTTAAACTGAAGCTCCTGAACAGGGAATACTATAATAAAGCTTCCCAAGAACAAGAAGAGCTTATCTAAATTTAATGTCATGGGAAAAGATCACATTCCGGATTACGAACAGTTCCCTTCTGAATTTTTATCAGATGGAGACATTTACCAAATTTTTTCATCTAATGGTCTTATGACCGGAAGAATGATTTGTGGATCTAAATCAGCTTACTGGGAGGAACATAAAGAAAACTTAATAGTTTTTAATGCTAATATTATAATTGAAACGAGAGGAAAGATATGGCATGGAGATTTAGATGTGACTCTTGATTATGAAAATTTAGAAAAAGTAGCAAAAGTCCTCGAAGAACCTCTTTATATTCTAAGGGAATTTGATGCAAGATTTGAAAATGAGGATGCTGGAGTTGAATTTTGGAAATCGAGGGCTGTAGCTGTAATAGGAAAAAAAGATGAAGATTCAGAGATACCCTTTAAGTAAAGATCAATTTGCTCAAATAGATTGCAGAAGATCCGATTGCATATTCCAAGACAGAGGAGATTGCAATAATATTAGTCCAGCGATAACACTAAACCCGGCTAAAACCGCCGTTTGCTGGAGTCATCAAACTAAAGTAGAAGATGAAGCTTAAAACAATAGAATGGAGAAATATTGGTCCGTATGGGAATAAACTTCAAAAATTAGAGTTATCTGATTCTGGAGGCCTTTGGATGGTGCTTGGTAAGAATGGTCATGGAAAATCTTTTGTGGTGAATCTGCCAAAGATACTTTATTATGGACGGTTGGATGGTTTCAAAAAAGAGGAGATTGCTAATAGGCTAAATAAACATGGCTGGGTCAAAGGGGAGATAGAAACAAGTCCGGGGATAAATGTAATGATTGAAAGAAATGTTTCTCCTTCCGATCTTATTGTTCATAAGTATAGAAGAGGAGAAGAAGCCAACGAAACGAATGATATTGGTAAGGCCGGAATAAAAAACTACCAGGATTATATAGATCTTGAGGTTACAGGATTGCCTTATAATATTTTCTCCAATATTATTTCTCTGTCTGTTAATGATTTTAAGTCATTTATTTCCATGACTCCAAGCGATAAAAGAATAATTATTGACAAACTTTTTGCAATGGAGATCATCAATAAGATGAATGATTTGATTCGTAAAGACCTAAGGGAAGTCAAAATAAACTTGGACCTTTATGATCGAGAGATCATGTCTTTAAATAGTTCGATTCAGATTGCAGTTAAGGAATTAGAAAAGGCCAGAACTCGAGTTGAGGCTGATAACACAAAGAGAATTAGAGAACTAATAGAAAAAATGAGGTCCTATCAACCAAAGATGGTTGAGGCTAAAGAAAAATTAAAGGGCTATCAGGATAAGAAAAATGAAATAAAAAAGGCCAAGGAAGAATATCAGAATCAAAAAAGATCCTTGGAATTAGAAATAAAAGGACTACAAAAGAAAATAGATCTTTATAATCAGGATAAATGCCCTACATGTGAAACTCCCTTTTCCGAGAAAAGATTTTCATTATTGAAAGAAAGTTTGAATGAAAATTTCTCTAAGAAGCAAACATCTTTCGAAGCATTGGGTCCTTCTGGAGAAAAATATGATACAGCCCTTTCTAAAGTTAATGAAGCTGTTAACAAATTGAATGACTATATTCTTCAAATAAAAACTGCTTTTAATACTTTAAATAATGAGGTAGAAAAGCTTAAGAAAGAAAAACCAGCTGAGTTTTCATCTATGGAAAATATAATTTCCAAAAATACTATTTCCGTAAAGAAAAAAGAAGAGGAAAAAGTAATCACTGATGATAAGCACAAATATCTTTCTATTCTAGAAGATCTTTATTCCGATTCTGGTGTTAAAAAGAAGATTATGGAATCATATCTTCCAACTCTTAATAAAGAAATTGAATTCACACTTGGGGAACTTCACTTTCCTTACAGCCTGAAATTTAATTCTGAATTTGAACCCAAATTAGAGCATCTCGGGATTGATATTAATGTAGAAACTTTATCAACAGGAGAAAAGAAACGAGTGGATTTAGCTGTATTGATCTCTATCATTAGAATGTTAAAAAGAAAATATCCAGCTCTTAATATTTTTATGCTTGACGAGGTACTTTCATCTATTGATGGAGATGGTATCTATGACATCATTGGACTTTTACAGAGAACGGCCAAAGAATTAAGAATGAATATCTTTATCATCAATCACTCTCCCCTCCCAATAGAACATTTCTCCTATAAAATAGACATTGTCAAAAACGCAGGATTTTCAGATTTGACAGTTGAAAAGCTGGATGATGAAGAGGAGGATTAACTCCTCTTTTTTATGGAGATAAATAAAGAAAATGTTGTGCTTCTATGCTTGTCAAAGAAAGTTTACCTGAGGACCTTCCTAGGATCGATAAAAATAAAATAGCAGAACCCGAAAAATACTGGGCTCTTTATGCTGTTTCTTTTTATGAACGTTTTTTTGCAAAAATCCACAATAAGAAAAAACTTAAAAAAGCCTATTCTAGAAAATTCAGAGAAATTAGTTCAGATAAAGAAGCTGTCGGGGCTTTAAATTTCTTTTACCGTATCCGAAGAGATGAACTTGATGGAATTCCTATCTGGGAGTCTATGCTTTTTGAAAGTCCTGATATGATTGAAGCTAGAAATATTCGCCAAATATTTAGAAATAAAAATACTTTGGATCTTTCTGATTTTCAAGTCCCATTTGGATATTTTGATGGGGAAATGAAAGTTGGAAAAATAATGAGTACCCATCCGGATATGGACAAAAATTATAAGGATCTTCCTCAAGTTAATAGATCAAATCTTAAATATGCTGGAAGGGCTTGGTTAAAAGATAGAGTTATATCCTTCTGGGAATATCCCGAAACCAAGGAAGAATTATATAAAGTTCTTAAAGATCTGGAAAAAGAATTTAGAAAAAAATTTAAAAAATTCTGGACTATTAATCCTAAAAACTGGTATATTGAAATTATTGACAAGAAGCTACCAAATATGAAGGATAGTTCATCTGACTGGATGGATTGGTCTGATGCAGAAGATGCGATTTTAATTCCAGTTCATGAATATGAAGGCAGCGGTGAATGGTCCGAAGAAGCCAAAGGAAAAGAACATTTCCAATCCCCAATGAATAAAGAACCAAAAAAAGTCCCGGATGGTGTCGGATCTAGAAAATACGGATCTCATAAACCTCTAGCTATGAGGCAAGCTATGTCCGCCTCTGAAAATTTAGTTCCCTCTTTTCGCGAATTCTTAGAACTTTAATCCCCCTATTCTGTAAAAAGGATATGAATTTAACAGGCGAATTTAAACAATTCGAAAATACCTTTATGCCAGAAGGTTTTGAGTGGCGTAAAGGTCAAAAGGAAGCCATCCAGCAAATTGTTGAAGCATACTTCGACGAAACTACATCCACAGTTATTTTAGATGCCCCGGTAGGAAGTGGAAAATCTCTTATTGCTATGTGTGCTGCATGGATCCTAAATATAAAAGGAAAGGAAGGATATGTTTTATCATCTGAAATATCTTTGCAGGATCAATATGAAAAAGATCTTGAAACTTTCAATTTTACACGATGGGGAAGCATCAAAGGATTAGATAATTACGAATGCATAGATAATTTTGAAAAAGTTTCCATGGGTACCTGTAAAATCCAGAGAAAAAGACCCGTGAAAATGTATTGTTATAATGATTGCCCCTATTATTCTGCTAGGGATAAAGCTTCCAGAAGTAAAACATCTATGCTTAATTATGCTTATTGGCTTACTATGATGAATGAAGTAAATGTTTTTCTAGAGCAAGGAAAACAAATCTTTCCTCCTCGAGATTTTACTGTTTGTGATGAGGCCCATAAAATAATGGATATAATTCAAGGAACTTATTCTCCAAAATTTTCAAAAAATACTTTAAAGAAATTAGAAAAAATAGTAGATTTCTTTGTGTCTCATAGTGTAGAAGATCTCAACTCGGAGTATGAATCAATCAAAAGACACTTAGGACTTATAGATGATGAAGAAAATCAGGATAAACTTTATGGATATTTGTCTAGAATTGCCTTGGACCTAGATTATTTTATGAATCCTATTGAAAAGTTAAAAAAGAGAATAGTCAGCGATTATTCAGGCAATCCGCCAAAAGAATGGAAAAAAGCTTTATACTTATCTGATTGGGCAGAAAGTTTTTTAAGTCGGTTGAAGGATTATTTAAATATTATTAATGAAACTTCTTCAAGAAATATAGTCAAAAACCCGGGCATTGATGAAATAGTGTTCAATTGTTTAGAAGAAAGCTATATGATGAATAAGTATTTTCATGCTCATACTGGTTTTCGAATCCTTATGAGTGCTACTTTTTCGGACCCAGCTGAATATCTAAAAGGAATAGCTTTGAAGGGAGCAAAATACATCAAGCTTGAAAGTCAATTTAATTTTGATAAATCCCCAATACACTTTTATAACAAGCGTAGAATGTCATATAAGCACATAGAGAGCAATCTGCCGTGGTTAATAGAGAAAGTTAATACAATCATTAGCAATCACCAAGGTGAGTCAGGATTGATCCATTCGGCGTCCTATAAGCTGTCCATGGACATTTTCAATGGGTTAACTCCAGAAAATAGGAAGAGGGTTCTGATTTATAATGGAACTGAAGAAAAAAGGTATTTTTTAGAGGATTTAAAACAGAGTAAAGACAAGGTATTAATTGGTCCCTCTCTTCTTGAAGGACTTGATATGAAAGACGAGTTTGGAAGATTCCAAATATTTGCAAAAGTCCCATATCTTTCTCTTGGAGATCGATTTGTCAAAACCAAAATGGGAATTAATCCAGGCTGGTATAGATGGAAAGCTATTGTCAATATTCTTCAGGGTACTGGTAGAATTGTTCGAAATGAAAAAGACTGGGGAGTTACTTATATCCTTGATGGATCTCTCGGTGATCTAATTCACAATAATAGAAAATCCTTTCCAGCAGAGTTTATGAAACGAATTAAAGTAGTACAAGAATAGTGGCAGGCCAAGTTCAATGTGTAGCAAAAACCCGGTTTTTCTCAGAACGTAGTGCTCAATGGAAAGCAGATGATATAAATTTAGAACATGGATATGAAAAAATATTCGTTTATAAATGTAATTGCTGCGGTGATTTTCATTTAACTAGAACAAAGCCCGAAGATAAATAGAATAAAGAATGGTCGATGATCGTGCACGGAAGTAGTTGACCCGAATTGGTGTCCGATAGTTTAATCACAGAACCCTGGCAATTGCGGCTAGGAGGTGCCGGTGGAAGTCTGGCTCGGTACACCAATTCATAAAAATAAAAATGTCATGGAAAATTATTTAACTTGGGATGAATTATCTCTTGAACAGAAAAGAGCTATAGATTGGTTTAAAAATAACCCGCCAAAATACTATAAATGGTTTTACAAGTGGTATACTAAATGGATTGGAAAAACCATTTTTTGCGGAATTCTTGTAGTTGGGGCTCTAATGATAATTTTCAATGACGCTATTTTCGATGTAGTAAGAGGAATGTTTTTCTTTTTATTAGGACTAGTCCTTTGGTCAGCTTCAGCCTCAGTATATAAAAAAATTTACACTAAAAGATACGCAAAAAAAATAGGACTAACCCTAAAAAATTGGAATATGCTAACAAAAGGTATGGTCCTTAATGTTTAGATCAATATATAAATAAAAGAAACCTATATGGCATTATTTCAAAGATATAACAATGAAAATGTTTTGATTCGTGCAGTTATTGCAGGCCTTCTTGATGTTTTAAATAATCATATACAATATAGTCAAGTCTGGGGTAATGATCCTATTGAAGATTTTGAGAATATAAAAGTTCCTTGGTTCTATAATCAATCCGGGGACGAACGTTTCATGCAAGATTTTTATACTCACTATGGAGAATGCCTTCCGCCTCGTCCAGTAGATGGGAACTTTGATATGATACCAAGAGGAATCTTAACTTACGCAGGTTCTGGTATTAATGCTCAAAGGATAACTTCAAGATATGTTCAAGGGAGATATGTAAGAGAAATTAATGGAAAGTTAGAAGGATTTATATCATATCTTTATTCTATTCCTTTAAATGTTAGATTTGATCTAGAATTAATAGCAGATACTCAAATAACTGCTTTAAAAATTGAACAAGAAATCCGAGAGGTCTTTTATAAAAATGTCACCTATTATGTTTATTATAAGGGAATGAGAGTTGGATGTACAGCTGGTTTTCCTGAAGAAATAGTTGTAGATAAAAATATAAATTATTCATTTGAAAGTGATAATAAGATTAAATTGACTTTTCAAGTTGAAGTAGAAACATATCAACCCGTGTTTGATCCAACTACTGAAATGTCTGCTAAAAATAGTATAAAAGGCTTTACATATAGACTTTATGATAAGGATGAAAAAGATGATGGTGTTATAGAAATCATTTCTCCTCAAACCGGATTGACTTTTCCAAAAGGAAATCCTCTATGGATTGATTGGTCTTTTACCGAAGAAGGCGGTATCATGAGAAACGTAGATATCTCCTGGGTATTCTCAGGATCTAATGAAAGACAAGAAATTGAAAGGACCCAGCCTAATCATGAATATTATATTTGGAATATACCAGAAACATTTACAGCATATAAAGAACCTGATATAATTTGGGAAGAAGATTCCGCTATATCAGTTAGCAGATCACCGCTTCTTAAAATTATACCGGATATAAACACCGGTCAAATAACTAATAGTTCTTTCTTAGCATATTCTGAAGGCTATTTTCTTACAGCATCCGATGATGCTAGTATTGGTTTGCAATTGGAAATGAGAGATGATAATGGAGTTATATCTTATACAGAAGAAGGAGCTATGTATGCTAATATTAAATGGAATAAGTTGGATAAAAGTAATCCAGTTACTGTAGTGGATCCTTCAATTTTCTTTCCAGGAACTGTAGATTATAAAACTATTGATCTTTTTGTTTCCAATAGTGTTAATCCAGATGTGTTTGGAGTTGTAACAAATTTAACAATAGTTTAAAAAAGGAATAAAATTAGCGAGAACCATAAATATATAGAAAAATACAATTTATCAAATAATTGAATGGCAATGATAGAAAAAATTAAGGTCTTAATGAGCGAGACTAAAAACAATGACGTTAGAGTTTTATTAGAAAAAGCTACTTCTACTCTCAATTCAGCGATGTATCAAAATATTCCACCTGATGCAAGGGTAGAACTTGAAAAAGCTGTGATTGAAAATCTTTTCGAAGGGCTATCTTCTATTAAAGATAAGGAAACTCAAGAATGGCTAAAGAATTCAAAAAGAAATTGGGCTGTAAAGAACTTAGGTGTTCGTGAAGCTATCAATACTCTTTCTGCATCTGAAGCAGGAGATAACTTAAGTCTTATGCAAGTTCTTGAACATTATAAAGCTCAGTTAGCAATTAAACCAGAAGCTCTTCTATATGAAGGATTCATTTCAGCTATGCAATCTTTTCACTATTTTCCAAAAGTAGGCAATGCTGTACAAGCAATTAAAGATAGAGTTGATAATTATGAAGCTGATGTTTCCATAACTAAGATCATGGAAACCATGAAGAAAACTAAGAGCCATTATCTAGTTCCTCTCATTGAAGATCTTGTTCAAAATTATTTAGATGATAAAAACATGCAGACCAAAAGCTCATTAAAAGAAGGTCTCATGAAATTTTCTTATGACAACTTTGTAAGAGATATTATTAATATAGTCTCTGTCGATGCTACAGAACTACAACTAGAATACGCAAATGCTAAATGTGATATTGAAAAAGTATATTCTCCAGTTCTTTATTTAGGAGAAAATGAAGCTGTATTTGGCGTGCGTGGATCCTATTATGTTAAAAAAGGAAATACTCTTTCTAAATTACAGAGGGAGCATATCGAAAAACTAGATCCGGAATTTACTTCATTATGTGAAATTCTCAATAGTCCTAACGTGGTTATTGATGGAAAATCTATAGTTCTTTATGAAGGAAGCGATAAAGCAGTTATTACGGAAAAAGGAATTACCGTAAATGATAAAGCTTTTACTAATGAGGAATATAAAAATTCCGCAACTGTTGCATCCTGGACCGGAAAAGCACATTTTCTTATGTTAGTAGAAACTTTAAGAAAGAATTTTCTTGAAATTGCCGAAATTGATTTTGCAAAGAGAGTGTTTTTAAAAGAAGATTATGGTTATGCAGCTGATGTATTTAAGCTTAGAGGAAATATTTCAGTAGCAACATATAACCCAGCAATGGGTAAAGGTACATTTTATAGAAATATTAATCCAATCCAGGCTAAAAACCTTATGATGGAGCATTTAAGATTTGATGTATCTAAAGCATTTGAAGATCTTCTTCCTAATGAAGAAAAGATTAATGAAGAAATAAAAGGAACTAAGAAAGCTTATTCCGATTATATTTTAGAGCTTCAAACAAAAATTAGTGAATTTAAGCTAAATCCTTATGCTAAGGAAACTACTAAAGAAGTAATTGTTGCTTTAGAAGAGGAAATGGAAGAAGTTAAAAATGAATACAAGGATTATTTAAATCTCGTCGAAGATTATATGAGACCTGTAAGCGAAGCTACTGTTGAATTAGAAATTGATGGTCCTCTAAATCTTACAATAGGCGGACAAAAATTTACAGTTCCTATTCCTCAAGTTGAAGGACCTGAAGGAGCAGAAGGAACTGAAACTGAATTTGGAGAATTTGGATCCGAAGTAGGAGCAGAAGATATAGCAGGAGAACCTGCATCAGCTGTAACCTTTGATGATATGAGTTCCGAATTACTTGGTGACTCCCCATCAATTCAAGCAGACGAGGTTAACTTAGGTGCTGATGAAGTTGAAGCAGATGCTGATGCAGCAGAAGCAGAAGCAGAGCTTGATATGGATCCAGAAGCAGAAGCTGAAATGGGTGGAGCAGAAGGAGAAGGAGGAGAAGGAGATCTAATGGGAATGGAAGGCGGAACTGAAGAAGGAGGAGATGTTGATTTAGAAGATGGCGAAAGTGGAGAAGAGGATGAAATCAAAATCGAAGATGAGTCTGACTTAGACCTTGATGATTTAGATGCTGAAGAAGGAGATGAAAAAGAAGAAGTTGAAAAGGTAGAAGATAGTGCTGGAGATGCTAAGCCCAAAGGTACTAAGAAAAAAGTATATTTAAAGAAGAAAAAGAAAGCTGAATAACATGGCTAAAGAAAGATTCCGTAAAAATACAGTTGAATTCAAAATTGTTGAGAAGAAAAAAGCTCAATCATTGAATGAATCAGCTCAAGTGGGTGACAAAGTTACCTATGCTGGCAAAAGAGGCTATATCATTGGTCAGGCACAAAATGGAGATTGGCTTGTTCAAGTCCAAGGGTCTGCTGATTTTGTAAGCCCAAAAAATGTGAAAGTTGTTGGGATGAAAGCCAAAACTATGGAACTTCCTTATAAGTTTGACGAAAAAACTCAGAAAGTTCTTTTCGAACAATTTGTAAGATGCGGAATTTATATGAGGAATACTCCTATCAAACTTAATAATTGTTATGTAAAATATTCTCAGTGGAAAGCTGCAGGACTTAATGAAAATGTTAATGTTATTTCTGATGGAGTATTAAATCAATTACCAAAAGAACAAGTTAGAGTATTAGAAGATCCTAATGATTTTGCAAATCCTGATGATTATGTTGAAGGAGTTATAGTAGATAAAAATTCAGGGGAAGCTATGGAAAATATTCTAATTAATGCAATAGATTATTCTGGAACCATCGGGGATGCTGATGGTTGTAGAGTTATCAGACATCCGGAAAGCCCAGAACCAGAGTTAACTAACCTGCCAAAAGGTATGTTAAGAACGCTGTCAGTTTAAAAATGATACAAAATATAAAGTAATAAGAATGATCCATGTCAGCCATACCGCTAGAAAAATTCAACATTAATCGTTTCTGGGAGAGAACGCCAACCGTTCTCAAGTATATTCTTGTATTTGCAATTTTCATCGTAGTTTCTTACTTTTTATTTTCCAAAAGAATGGATGATAATCATGTAAGGGAAATTGAGACCATGAAAGTTGGTATTAAAGCAACTTATGAACTAATTGATAATTTTGATGATTTCAGAGTAGAACAAGAAAAATACAATGAAGAAATTCTCGAATATTTAAATAATTTACATGCTTTAGTCGAAGAACTTAATATCAATACTAATAGAAAATTAGATATGATTCTTAATTCAGGAGATGAAAATTCGGAACAAATTATAGAAAAAATTATGTTATTAAATGAGTCTTATGAAAAGTTATTAAAAGCTTATTCTAAAGATATAGAGAGTCCTAGATATAAAGGAGATGCTCAATTTTATCCAATAGATGAAAAGGGCAATCGTATCTTAATAGATTCACCAGATGCTAAAAAATAATGAGAACAATGGATAATAAGAAAAAGTGGACGACTCCTCAATCGCTAATTATTATGGCTATTGTTCTGTTGATATTTGTTTATATTGCAATTGATATGACTCGAACAAAACCGTCTATCAAAGCTGATATAAAGGAAGTAAAAGGAGAATATGTAGAATTATCTCTTTTTTTGGATGCAAAAATTCCAGAGATCGATTCAACATTAAAAATTCAGGCAGATCAAATATCCAATCAGGGCAAAGACATAAATTCCCTTAATGAAAGGGTAAGTGATTTGGCAAAAACCGAATAGCAATTACTCCTCAAGGTATTCCCGGGTGCAATAAAACTTGTTGCGCCCTTTTTTGTATAACTTAAAACAACTATAAAACTCAGGAAGTATGGCAGCTTATGTAAAAAACCGTGATTTAAGAGAAGAGCTAATTAAATCTAAAGCTCAAGACGAATTAACACCAATAGCATTAGATATGTTTATGCTAATGGCCGAAAAATTCTCAACTAAATTTAAGTACATCTACCCAGAAGATCGAGAAGATTGTATCTCTTTTGCAGTCATGGATTGTTACCAATATTGGAGAGGCTATAATCCAGAGAAATCTGCAAATGCTTTTGCTTATGTTACTCAAATCATTAAAAATGGTTTTGCAAAAGGATGGAGAAAACTCTATGGAAATATGCCAAAATCAAAAAAGATTTCTGTAAGTCATAATAAAATATATAGTTTGTAAATCAAACTAATAGTCATGAGTGCGAATGACGCTTACAAAAGGTGGCATAAACCCACTAAAATGAAATACAATGATAATGGCACCCTGAAAAAAGGACACACCTATCAGGGCTATTATATTGTTTCTCATAAAGAGAAGTATGTAGGAGATCCCCTTCTAGCAGTTTTTCGTAGTGCTTGGGAATTTTCTTTTTGTATGTGGGCAGATTATTCTCCATCTATAAGAAGATGGTCCGTGGAGCCTGTGAAAGTTCCATATTATGATAAAATTTCTAAATTAGAAGAATGCAAAAAATTAGGATTGAATCCTAATAATCCAGCTAATTGGGTAAAGAAAAATTACAATACGGATTTTTGGGTGGAAGTTCAGAAACCTGATGAAACCATAGAAAAATGGTTCATTGAAGTTAAGCCCAAACATAAATTATCCAAACCCAAACCGGTTTCTAAAGATGCTCTACTTCGGGAACAAAAAAGATTCAATCATTTAGCTAAGGAATATCTAATAAATGAAGCCAAATTTGAAGCTATGAAATCTTGGGCGGACCGGGCCGGAGCAAAATTTTACATCTTTACAGAGGACCAGCTAAGAAGATTTGGCATAATAGATAACCCCCGTTTTGATATAAAAAATAGGAATAATCGAGTTAAATATAGAACACTATAATGAATTCTCCAAAAGATGACTATAAATATTTGAAGAATTTAGACAATATCTTTGATATTGCTTATTTTACACTCTTTGAAAAATATATGAAATATAAATTTAGAGGGGATGATAAAGTCATTGAGATCGATGACACAGATCAGGAAAGTCTTCTTTGGTCCCAAAATGGAGGGTTCCCATTGCCTGGTATTATATACACTTTTGTTTATAAGGGAGCATTAGATTCTATAGAAACAGGAAAGGGAAACCCTAAAAAATATATGGATCTAGTTCCATTATTATTTTGTATGGGATCTGGAAGGACTTCTTTTAAAGGTATTAATCTAAACTTACTTCCCCCTCTTACAAGATTACAATTTTTACAATCTTTTTACGAAACTTTTGAAGATTTTCTAAAAGCAGAAGTAGATGTATTAGCAGAAAATGATAAGATAGCCTTAAATAAAAGATTTATAAGTTATATTGCCGGGGGTAAAGCACAAAAAATGATTCAACTATTTAGCCGAAAGGATAATGAAAATTTTAAATTTGCATTTCGTCAATATTCCATAGTGAAAGTAGATCAATTACGTATGATAGAATACAATGAGTGGAAGTACATACCATTCTATGAGCCCAAGGATGCTTTTAGAAAACTATCTCAATCTCAAATCTATAAATTATACGGAAGAACGAAATAAGATATATAAATAAAAGAAAATAAGATATGGCGGGATTCACGCTCAAAAGAATGGACCAATCTCAAATGGGTTGGGCTAAAAACATTCAAAGAAATATAAGGTACCTTGCTCAATTAGGTATGAGATGGGAAGACAAGCTTATCAAGCAGTCTAAATCCATAGGTATTGCTGAAGCCCAGTTAGATTCAATGTATGGCCTTTATTATCAAGGTAATTACATGGGAACTGACTATGGACAGAAAGAATTTATTGCATTCTATGATAAAGAATATCCTACACGTAGGGATTTCTTACGTAAATTTGCAATGAATGGAGAGATCGAACACGTATTAGAAGTTATTGCGGACGAATCTATTATCTATGACAAAGGTAACTATTTTGCATATCCAGCCACTCAAAATCTTAAAGCAGTAATAAAAGCAGAAAAAGCCAAAGAAATTGTTGATGATTTAAATGCAGCATTCAAAAAAATATATTATGCCTTTGGGTTTAACGAAGGTCATGATGCATGGCACTATTATAAAAAATTCCTAATTGATGGATTCCTTTCTTTTGAAATCATTTATGATGGAGAAGGAGATAAGAAAGCAGAGAATGTTATTGGATTGAAAGAATTAGATCCAGTTTCATTAGAGCCCGAAATTAGAATTGATGAAAAAACAGGAAAAGAATATCGAGTATGGATCCAATATAGAGGGGATACTCAAAAACAAAGAGAATTACTTGATTCCAACTTAATTTACATCTCATGGGCGCGCGGTAACTTCATTTCCAGACTATCATATGTCGAGAGACTCGTTCGTTCATTTAACATGCTAAGAACACTTGAGAACTCACGTATTATCTGGAACGTATGGAATGCTCAGATGAGGGTTAAGATCTTGGTCCCTATAGGATCTCAATCAGAAGCAAAAGCAAGGACAAGGCTTTCTGAATTACGTGGTATGTACAAGGAAGAATTGAACATTGATGATCAATCAGGTGAAGTAACTTATAATGGGTCTCCACAGTTCAACTTTGCAAAGACCTTTATCATTCCTACTAAGAATGGAGAACAAACTGAAATTGGCGGATTCCAACCAGAAGGATATGATCTTTCTAATGTAGATTCCCTTAAATATTTTTGGTTAAGATTTGTAATTGAAACAAAAGTACCTCAGTCAAGATTCTCTAATCAGTTAACAGGAGAGTCTACCAGTAATCCATGGAGTTCTGGATCGGAATCAGCAGATCGTGATGAAATAAGATTCTCATATTTTATCAATAGAATCCGAGCAATATTCCAAGAAATACTTTTGAAACCTTTGTGGCTTCAGTTTGTTTTAGCACATCCCGAGTTTGAAACTGATCAAGCATTAAAAGGTGCTATTGGCCTAAATTTTAATGAGGAGAATTTATTTAAACTTATTAAGGAAAGGGATATGGCTGAAAAAGGAGCCAGCACAGTATCTACAATGATGGGTATTATGGAGCCTACTGTTAATCCAGATGGAACTCCAGGCGAAACCCCATATTTTGATGCTAAATTCCTTGTAGAGAAATATATGAGTTTCAACGAAGAAGATGTTAAACTCAATGCTAAATATAAGAAAGAAAGAGCCGATGAAGTTAAAAAATTAGCTAAGGCTTATGCTAGAATGATGCCACAGCAAGAAGAAGGTGGCGGAGAATTTGGAGAAGGTCTTGGCGGCGGAGGATTTGATGCAGGCGGCGGAGACTTTGGCGGTGGTGGATTTGATACCGGTGGAGGGGAGGACCTTGGAGGCGGAGAAGATCTTGGAGGTGGAGATGAAGGAGGAGAATCAGCCGAAGGTGATATTGAACTATAAAAAATAAAAATAAAGATATATTATGAAATTTTTAAAAGTATTGAAAAGTAAGTGGTGGGATGCATTCCCTGCAGTAGCATTTTTAGCCATAGCTGGTTTAGAAGGTAAAGGTTTTTGGATCGGCGGAGTAGCAATAGTTTGGTGGGGCTTCGTTATGGCTATAAGATATTTAGTAAAATAATTTTTTCTTAAAGAATTTATTCGTATATTTGCTATATGAATGATTTCACAAGAGGAGAAGATCCCATGAAAGCTATGGGGCTTGGTGATTTTTCTTTTAATACTCTAAAGGATGGAGCTATTATTAGATCAACCAGATGGTTTGGAATTTCTGAATCATCGGGAAATCTTGGAGGATATAATTCCTCAAAAATTTCTGTAAAACCAGGTAACTATTTTCTGGTTTATAAAATTGTCCGAAAAGACAATAAGATGACATTTCATTTTTTAAAATCTAAAGAAGAAAATGTCAGAACAGCAAGAGAACAATTAAAACAAGGACGAGTTCCTCGAGATATGTGGGCTCTAAAAGGATTTATAAACCAGCTAACTAAAAAAAGATTCGATTATCGTTTTGAGGTAATTGATGCTGGAATACGTGAAAGCTAAATTTGTATTTGAATTCTACGATAGAGACGATCCCAATATTTATAAAAAATTAGGTATTGGTAAGAAAACGTGGGAAAAACTTCAGCCCGGGGATATCCTAAAACCCAAGAAAGAAGTAAAAGTTTCTGGAAATGGATTATTCAAAGCTCCTTCTTATAAGAATGGAATAAGTTTCTACCCCGAAGATTATGTTGTGATTATTACTCATAAAAAGGGTGTATTAGGATATAGACGAAGCATGGATATGGGATATATCATGCATCTTCGTAGATGTTGGGATTTAGAGGAAGCTATGAATGTTAGATCCATGTTAGAAAAAGGAACATTTAAAATGCCTCGAGAACACGATGCTTTTAATAGGACTACTCGAGGATCCTATAAACAATGGGAAAATAGGTTTGAGATATATCAAGGATAACTTTAACGTTAAGTTAACCTATTTCATTTTTATTTTCAATATAAATACAGTATATTAAAGACATTAGGTTCGTCCTTCATTAGAGGGACTAGTTGCGAGAGACAACTGTGTGGACCGGGGTTCGACTCCCCGCACCTCCACAAATCAGCTATGGGATGGAACGCCATTTATGGTACATGGCTATAGATCTTAAAAGATTCCACAATGGGGGTGACTGGATTTGACAGCAGTGAGTAAGTAGTAATGATACCTGATAACCGCACCTAAACGGCGCAAATAAACAAACATTTGCTATGGCTGCGTAGTACGCACTCAGAGTAACGAGACTGGACATCCTGCGAAAGTGGATGTCTTTTTTTTGTGATATATAGAAAAAGAAATATTCATCATAGATATATAAAATAAAATACCACCGATATGAAAGCTGGAAACTTTAACATAAATGATTATTTAAACAAGCTCAACGAAAATGCTGAAGGAAACTTAAAAGGCGATCCTATTGCTGGAATGATTCCTGCTGAGAACAAGAAGTCATATGATTGGATCAAAAAAGAATATGATAAGGAAAAAGTTGAAGTAAAAGTGGAAATTAAAATGGGTGGATCCAAATTTGAACCAGGATATGAGATGCAAACTGATCTTAAATCTGTAAAAGACTTCAAGCCAGGCATGTTTGGTGATGTTAAAACTTCTGATAGTCCTGGCGCTAAAAAAGAGACCAAGGACACTGCTCAGACAACTGCAGAAATAGAAGGAAAAAAGCCAGAGGCTGAGAAAAAAGCTGAAGCTTCCACAGGAGATAAAGGACCAAAAAATCCAATCTCTGCTAAAATAAAAACTGCAGACGAATCAGAGGAGAAGGAGCCAAAAGAAGACAAAAAAGACAAGAAAGAAAAAGAAGATGATAAAACATAATTCATTAGAAGAAAGGCTAAATGCGGTTAAATTAGGGAATCCAATCCCTCATCCCCCTACGATGCCCGAAATGAATTTTCAACAATCCCAATCTGCTACCTCAATTAAGCCAATAACTGCTAAACAATTCTTCATTTCTGAAGGATATAAATTGTTTAATATAGTTTCTGCATCCATTCTTTATGGTTTTGGTATTAAAGCTATATTTTCTACAGATTGGAATTTTTTAGGAATACTTGGGGTAGGATTTTTATTAAATCATGCACTAACAATTTTACTAAAATCGAAACTTTTCAAAAAGTAATTTCTATAAAATTAAATTCCTAACAAAATAGTTATGCTTAATAAATTAGTGGTGCTTGAAGGTACTGATGGCGCTGGTAAAAGTACACAAATTGAAAAGGTCAAAGAATATTTCAATCTAAATTCCCTTAAATATGAATATTTTCATTTCCCTATGTATGGGCACAATGAATTTAGCGAAGTAATTGCCTCTTTTTTAAGAGGAGAGTTTGGTAATGTTGACGAAGTAGATCCATATTTTGTAGCTAATATCTACGCAATGGATCGTTTTATGTTTTTACCCGAATTGGAAAAAGCTATTGCGGAAAATGATGTGGTATTATTAGATCGATATGTATTTTCGAATTTAGGGTATCAAGGGGCTAAATTAAAAGGAGAGGAAAGCCAGAAAATAAAAAATTGGATTCACCAATTAGAATTTGGATTTCTAAAACTTCCTTATCCTGATTTAAATATTTTCTTTGATGTTCCAATGGATGTAGTAAAGGAAAGATTAGAAGCAAAAAGAACTGGAGAAGATAGAGATTATCTACAAGGAAAACAAGATATTCATGAAGTTGATATGGATTTCCAAAGTCGGGTACGAGATAATTATCTTGGCCTAGTTGGTGCAACTAATTATAACATTGTTCTCTGTGCAGAAAAAGTTGGATGGGCATGGAATATATTTTCACCTGAAGATCTTTTTGAAAGATATAAACCTTCATTAGATTATGTTTTAGCAAAGGCTTTATAATGGCATATAAGAAAAAAGATAAAACTATACAAAACATTTCTGAGTTTTCTGCATATAAGGAATTGCTCCGAATGAAAAAGAAGAGATCCCCTCACAGTGTTTTATTTTGTATAGAGGAAAAAGAGGATTGGTTTGTTAACTGTATTGAGTATAGAACAAAATCAGGAGTCATTATTCATGATGATTGTATCAATGTAAAATCCATGCCTGGCTGGATCTCATGGCATAAAAATTTAGGATGGGAAGAAGTTTAACTAAATGCAGACAATTTTGATAAACTATAACGCAAATTTGACCTTATATTAGATAAAACTTAATTTTTTAGAAGACTATAATATATAAGAATAAATATTTTAACTTAAAATAAATCTAAACAACAGAAATTATGGCAGACCCAAAAACTCCCGTAGTAAAAGAAGAGGCTCCACAAGTGGATCCAAATCAAAAAGTAGAAACCGACGCTTATGTTCCAACATATAAGGTAAAGCCCGAACTCAAAGGAGCAGTTCTTAAGGCAATCGGAAAATATCCCTTCAATCAGATTGCTTCTA
>Ga0210003_1000320_pt1 | contig 43049 bp, 44 predicted proteins | sample LantaG_FD_182804 | JGI IMG/M metagenome (GOLD analysis project Ga0210003, IMG submission 182804) | Deep subsurface microbial communities from Baltic Sea to uncover new lineages of life (NeLLi) - Landsort_02402 metaG (SPAdes) (version 2) | ecosystem: Environmental > Aquatic > Marine > Oceanic >...
CCATGAGCGATGGCGAACCGAGCGAGGACCAGTACCACATCGCTCGGGTGATCTCGGACGTGTGGCTTTCCAATTTGCTGGCCTGGCTCACCCGCCGGGCTTCGGCCAGCGACGTCAGCAAGCGCCTGGATCTGGCGGTCCGGTTGCTCATCGGCGACGACAAGACGTCCTGACGCCGCTATTCGGTCGGCTTTTTGAGATACGGGGCCAGGATTTTGCTCCAGGCACGACTCAATCTCTGGTACTCCTCCTGACAGCCGGCTGCCCGGTCTGCGGGCAGTCGTCCGTCGGCAATCATGCCGGCACGTGCAGCCGGGTCCGAACCGTAGATCCAGCACTGCAGGTTGTACATTCGGGTCTCGTTGATGGGATGCGCATTCGCGAAATCGGATGTTCGGATGTCGCCGCGCTGGTCGGCCCACAGCCGAAACATCAGCGCGTAGTCTTCGGCGACTCGAGCCGGGTCTGGGAAATCCCTCAAGAAACCGTCGGGTTCGAGGATCACGAACGCCGCAAGTTGATCGCTGACATCTTCTTCGCGCCCGGTGAAAGGCAAGTCGTACATCGAGATGAGGGCATGGGCGAGTTCGTGAAAGAAAACTCCGATCGTGGCGTTGGTCGCCTCCGTGAAGGAGTTAGGGGCGTCGTCATCGCCAAAAAGTCGCAGGCCCAGGTCGACCAGTTCGTAGCAGATCTTGATCCTCTTCCGGGTGCTGTTCCAGGAGGCGTTGACTTCGTCGCACTGCTCACCGACCAGGTCGATATCGTGCGGAAGTTTGAGCGACGCGGTGACATCGTCGGCAAGCTCTTCGAGCATCCGCGAATTCATCATCAGCTCGCGGCCGCGAACCGCTTCAGCCGAGGTGGCGTCCCCGTAGCTGGCGTTCACCCGTCCCGGGTACGGATTGGTGGGCGCGCTACTGCATCCGCCAACCACCAGTAACACCGCCAGAACCACCGTGAGCGCCCCGAACCGACGAACGCCAGGAACGACGGCTCGTCGTTTCACCGACTCTCCTCTGATCTCGCGGCACCCGGTCCCGATAACGCAGATCCCGATAATTCAGGGTAAGCAGGGCCGGCCGATTCAGCGATCAGAATCGGCACAGCACTTCTGTAAGCGATAAAGAATGGTTTTCATTTGTACAAGGCTTTGCCGGACTGGAATCCGGACTGGAATGGAGTCATCGACGGATGAATCGGTTGCAGGCCGTTGTCTGCCTATCAGCACTGGTCTTCATCGCGTCGTTGACCGCCTGCGGCAGAGAAAAGAACCCGGACGCCGCCGGCGCGGCCGGCACACCATTTGTGGTCGCTTCGACCGATGTTTGGGGAAGTGTCGCCCAATCCGTGGCCGGTGATCTCGGACGTGTGGCTTTCCAATCTGCTGGCCTGGCTCACCCGCCGGGCTTCGGCCAGCGACGTCAGCAAGCGCCTTGATCTGGCGGTCCGGTTGCTCATCGGCGACGACAAGACCTGACACTGCTATGTCCTGACACTGCTATGTCCTGACACTGCTATGTCCTGACACCGCTATGTCCTGACACCGCTATCGGCGCGAATGCGCACGGCCGCCAGCCGGAATACGATCTCTATTAAAAATGATTTTCATTTGTACTAGAGTGGTCTGTATGAGCATTCGGCATAGCCTCATCGGCCTGTCCGCCCTGGTCTTGACCGCGAGCATCAGCGCGTGCGGATCCAACCCAACGGCGGAGTCCACGTCGCCGGGAAGGGAATCTCCACCGCCCGAGACGGCTGCCGGCGCCCAGGCCGGCGCCTGCCCCACCGCCCCGGTGGACGTGGTCGTCAGCGTCGACCAGTGGGGGGACATCGTGTCCGAACTGGGCGGCGCCTGCGCCACGGTGAAGACGGTGCTCGCCAGTTCATCGGTGGACCCGCACGACTACGAACCCTCACCGGCGGACGCTGCGTCGTTCACGGGCGCGAAACTGATCGTGCTCAACGGGGCCGACTACGACCACTGGGCATCGGATCTGGCCGCCACGTCGGCCCCTGCCGCACCGGTCGTCAGTGCCGCCGCGGTCACCCAAACCGAAGACGGGGCCAACCCGCACCTCTGGTACAGCCCGTCGGCGGTCACCGCCGTCGCCGACGCGGTAAGCGCGGAATTGGCGAAGATCGATCCCGAGGCCGCGGGCTACTTCAGCGAACGGCGTGCGGCTTTCGCGACAACAATGCAGCCCTACTCGACGTTGATCGAGAAGATCAAGGCGGGAGCCACCGGCAAGTCCTACGCCGCGACCGAAAGCGTCTTCGACTATTCCGCTGAGGCACTCGGCCTGATCAACAAGACCCCGCAGGGATACCAGCAAGCGGCGGCAAACGAGTCCGAACCCGCACCGGCCGACATCCAGGCGTTCCGGAAAGCTCTGGCCAACAAGCAGATCGACGTACTGATCTACAACACCCAGACCGAAGGATCGATACCGGAGCAGATCCGCGCAGCCGCCGAGGAGAGCGGAATTCCGGTGGTCGAGGTCACCGAGACGGTGGCACCCGGCGAGACGACGTTCGTCGGCTGGCAGGACAAGCAACTGACGGCGCTAGCCGGGGCCCTCGGTGTCACTGACTGAGACCGACGCTGACCGCATCGCGCTTGCGCTAACCGATGTCAGCGCCGAGCGAGGTGGGCGACTGATCTGGTCGGAGGCGACCTTCGACGTGCCCGCCGGGGGCATCGTCGCGGTCATCGGCCCCAACGGTTCTGGCAAGACCACGCTGCTGCAGATGATCCTGGGCCTGGTGCCCGCGGCATCCGGGGAGTTGACGGTGTTCGGCCGCGAACCAGGTGCGAACAACGATCGAATCGGCTACGTCCCGCAGCACTACCTCGCCGGTGCCGGCGAGGCGCTTCGCGCCACCGACGCGGTGCTGCTCGGACTGATTGGCAATCGATGGGGCTTGGGCTGGGCCGATACGTCACAGCGCGCTCAGGTCGACCGAGCACTGGCCGATGTCGAAGCCACCGCGTTCGCCAACAAGCGTCTCTCCACGCTCTCCGGCGGCCAGCGCCAACGGGTGGCGATCGCCGAGGCGATCGTCTCGCGGCCCCGACTGCTGATCCTCGACGAGCCGTTGGCATCGCTGGATCTGCGCAGCCAGCGCGAGATCGTCAACCTGCTCGCCGGCCTGCACGGCAAACTGGGGGCCACCGTCCTGGTGGTCGCCCATGACATCAACCCACTGCTGCCCATCCTGGACAGCGCAATCTACATCCTTGATCAGCACCCGCACCACGCCCCGATCAACACCGTGATCGACGACGCACTCCTGACCCACCTGTACGGAACCCCGATCCGGGTCGCGCACACGGCGCAGGGTGATCTCTACATGCGCAGCGTGTTGTGAACACCGCGATCGTGGCGCTGGGCTACCAGGACAACTGGCGCGAGATCCTGATGACGCCGTTCATGCGCAACGCGCTGATCGGGGGCACCATCATCGCTTTGGCAGCCGGACTGATCGGCTACTTCATCGTGATCCGACGCAATGCCTTTGCCGCGCACGCATTGGCCCACATCGGCCTGCCCGGAGCCACCGGCGCCGTGCTGCTAGGCCTGCCCCCGGTACTCGGACTCAGCGTGTTCTGCCTGGGCGGCGCTCTATTCATCGGTGCCCTGGGCTCGCGCGCCGATGACCGCGACGTCGTCACCGGTACCATCTTGGCCTTCGCCACCGGCCTTGGTCTGTTCTTCAACTCGCTGGCCACGAAGAGCTCAAGCACCATGACGAATGTGCTGTTCGGCAACCTGCTCGCGGTCTCCCGAGAACAGCTGGTCGTCTTCGCGATCATGTTGGCGGTGCTGGGTCTGTGCATCGGCCTCTGCTACCGGCCACTGCTGTTCAGTTCGGTCAACGCACCGGTCGCCGAAGCCAAGGGAGTCCCGGTGCGCGCGCTGTCGATCATGTTCATGGTGCTGCTGGCCGTGGCGGTGACGATGGCGGTTCAGGTGGTCGGCACGCTGCTGTTGTTCGCCCTGATCGTCACACCCGCGGCAACCGCCATCGCACTCACGCCACGACCGGTACTCGCGATGGCGATATCGGCGGTCATCAGCGTGTTCTCAGTCTGGGTCGGCCTCGGCGCTTCGGCGATGTTCAACACCCCGCCCAGCTTTCTGATCGTCACCATCGCCTGCGCCATCTGGCTGGCGGTCTGGGTCTTCGGCCGCTCATCGAGACGCGGTACCGATAGCGATGCGAGGCCACCGAGTGAACCCGTCACGGCGGTGTCCTCGGCCGCTGCCTAGGCTGACGCCGTGACCTTCGTCGATCTCAATGCCGACCTCGCCGAGGGCTACGGCGTGTGGCAATCGGGCGACGACAACGCCATGCTCGACATCGTCACCAGCGCCAACCTCGCCTGCGGCTTCCATGCCGGAAACCCGGTAGGCCTCGCACGGACCTGCCGCGCCGCCGCTGCGCGCGGCGTGCGGATCGGGGCGCAGGTGGGTTACTTCGATCTAGCCGGCTTCGGTCGGCGCCAAATCGAGGTGGAGCCAGACGAACTGACCGCCGATGTGACCTATCAGATCGGCGCACTGCAGGCGCTGTCCCACGCCGCCGGTACGGCACTGCGATACGTCAAACCCCATGGGGCGCTGTACAACACCGTCGTCACCGACGTCGAACAGGCACGGGCCGTCGCCGAAGCGGTGCACACCGTCGATCCGAGCCTGCCGGTGTTGGGTCTGGCCGGCTCGGCGTTCTTCGATGAGGCGAACCGGCTCGGCCTGCGGACCGTCGCCGAGGCGTTCGCCGACCGGGCCTACCAGCCGGACGGCAGGCTGGTGCCCCGCATGCGACCCGGTGCGGTACTGAGCGACCCGGCGCACATCGCCGACCGTGCGCTAGGCATGGTTCGCACCGGCGAGGTCACTGCCGTCGATGGCACAGTGATCCGGATCCAAGTGGAATCGGTTTGCGTACATGGTGATTCGCCTCGGTCCGTCGAGATCGCGGCTGCAGTACGGGATCAGCTCCTCGCTGGCGGAGTAGAACTGTTGGCGTTCGCCTGATGCGCCTCAAACTCGGCCGGCCGGACATCACCCGATACCGGAATCGGTTCGATGTCCCGCCCGCGCATCGCGACTCTGCGGTGGCGATCACCTGGCTTGGGGTTTCGACCCTTCTGGTTGACGACGGAACCTCGGCAGTGCTTACCGACGGATTCTTCTCGCGGCCCACGCTCCGCGAGGTCGGCCTGCGTCGGCTGCATACATCGGAGTCGCGCGTCGAAGAGTGCCTGACGCGTGCGGGCATCGACCGCCTCGCAGCGGTCCTGCCGGTACACACCCACTACGACCACGCGTTGGACTGCTCCGCCGTCGCCTTACGCACGGGGGCGTATGTTGTTGGCGGTGCATCCACGGCGAATATCGCTCGTGGACATGGGCTTTCCGAGGAACGTATCGTGGTGGCATCGCCGGGTGCGGAAATGCGTTTCGGTTCATTCTCAGTCACACTGATCGAGTCGCATCACTGCCCACCGGACCGTTTCCCGGGAGCGATCACCGCGCCAGTGATACCACCGGCCAAGGCCTCGGCCTACCGCTGCGGGGAGACCTGGTCGACGTTGATTCACCACCGCCCCAGCAACCAGCGGGCGTTGATCCAGGGTAGCGCGGGCTTCGTACCGGGTGCACTGAACGGCCACCGGGCCGACGTGGTCTACCTCGGGGTCGGACAACTCGGCGTTCAGCCCCGGAGTTACATCAGGCAGTACTGGAAAGAGACCGTCCGAGCGGTCGACGCGCAGCGGGTTGTGCTGATTCACTGGGATGACTTCTTCCGGCCACTGACGGATCAGTTGCGGGCGCTGCCGTACGCCGTCGACGATCTGGATATGAGCATGACCGTGCTCGACTCGATGGCCGAAAGTGACGAGGTAGCCCTCCATCTGCCGCGACTCTGGCAGCGCGCCGACCCGTGGGCATGATCAGTGGCCGCCGCACCACCGCCACCCACGCGAGGGCTGTGGTCTAGCCGGAATAGGGCCGCGGCAGTTCCATCCCGCGTTTGGCCATGACCTGACGAAGACGCGTGGGGTAGTCGGTGATGATGCCGTCCACTCCGGCATCGATCTGGGCGACCATGGTTGCCTCATCGTTGATCGTCCACGGAATGACCTTGAGACCGAGAGCGTGAGCGCGAGCATTGAACGCCCGATTCGCGACGAGTGTGAAGCCAGGATCGGTCACCGTCTGTCCGTAGGGCACCGAGTATCCGGGCGAAAGGATGTCCGCGCCGACCATCATCGCGCCGAGAATTGGATCCCCCACCACGACGGGGTCGATCCCGTTGAGCCACGGTGAACCCGCCGTCCACGTGGTTTCGTCCCACAGTGCCACCAACGGGATCGACCTCTCCGCTGCCTGAACCATCGGCAATGTCCGCCAGTCGAAACTCTGGATCTCGACACTGTCAATCTTCCCCGCTTGCCTAACTGCATCGAGAATCACGTCGACGAATTGCTCGGGTGGCGCCGACTGCTCGGGATTCGCCGCCTCGATCTTGGTCTCGATGTTGTAGCGCACATCGGCCCCGTAGGAGTCGGTCAGCGCGAACACCTCAGACAATGTGGCGATTCTGTTTCCCGCTACCACCTCAGCGTCGGGGAATCCGGCGAGCAACTTGCCGCAGTCCAGGGTTCGCAACTGTGCCGCAGTCAGGTCGTGAACCAGTTTGCCAACGTACGGATACTGCGGATCGCCCGGGAATGCCGGCGCGGTATCGGCGCATTTATTGGCGTCGATAACCGGATCGTGCCACACCATCGGTTGCCCATCCCTGGACAGCACAATGTCAAGTTCGAGTGTGCTGACGCCAAGTTCAAGTGCCTTGGCGAAAGCCCGCAGCGACTCTTCGGTGGTCTCGCCGCGCCCACCGCGGTGGGCCTGCAGGTCGAATGCCCCAGGCTCGGCATCGGCGTCGGCGTCGGCTGGGACCGAAAGCCACAGCGGGGTCAGTGCCAGCAGCACCCACCGAGAAAACTGGCGACGCAACTGCATGATTCACTACCGCCTGCGCTGGCGCGCGATCTCCGCGAGCACGACGCCGGCGGCAACCGAGGCATTGAGCGACTGCGTCGGACCGGCCATCGGGATCGACACCACCTGATCACAGTTTTGGCGAACGAGCCTCGAAAGACCTTTACCTTCAGAACCGACAACCAGCACCATCGGTCTGGTTGCATCGAAGTCATCGATGGTCGTGTCACCGTCAGCATCAAGGCCGACGACGCGGACGCCGGCAGCGGTCCACTGGTTCAACGTTCGGTTGAGATTGGTGGCCCGTGCCACCGGCACTCGCGCCGCCGCACCCGCGCTGGTGCGCCACGCCACGGCGGTCACCGCAGCTGAGCGTCGCTGCGGGATGAGCACCCCGTGGCCACCGAAGGCGGCAACCGAACGAATTATGGCGCCGAGGTTTCGCGGATCGGAGATGTTGTCCAGTGCGACCAGCAGTGCGGGTTGCACATCGCTGGTCGCCGACGCGAGGAGGTCCTCGGGGTGGGCGTAGGAATAGGGCGGTACTTGAAGTGCAATGCCCTGATGTAGGCCGTTGGAGCTCATCCGGTCGAGATCGTGGCGTGGTACTTCAAGGATAGGAATGCCGCGGTCGGCGGCCAGTGTCACCGACTCGGTCATCCGCTCGTCGGCCTCCGCCCCGAGAGCGACGTACAGGGCCCCCGCCGGGGCGTCGGCCCGCAGACACTCCAGTACCGGGTTGCGACCCAGCACGATCTCGGTCTCGTCGGTGGGCTTGCTGTAGGTCCTGCGGACCCGTTGAGCGGCGCGTTTAGCCGCGGGGTGATGAGGGCGCTGATGTGCCGGTGGGGTGGCGCCACGTCCCTCGAGTCCACGCCTGCGCACCCCGCCGGATCCGATCGTCGGACCTTTCTTGGTGCCCTCCTTACGGATAGCCCCCCGCCGTTTGGAATTACCCGCCATCTAGGTTCCCTCTCCGTCGGCCAGCGCCCATTGCGGGCCGTCGGCGGTATCCGTGACATCGATGCCGGCCTGCTTGAGTCGGTCGCGAATGTCGTCGGCGCCGGCCCAGTCCTGATCCCGGCGGGCATCGGCGCGGCGCTGTAATTCCGCCGCGACCAGAACATCGACAGCAGCCAGTGCCGCGGCCGTCTCATCCCGGGTCTCCCAACGGGGGTCGAGGGGATCGCAGCCCAAGATCGCCGTCATGGAACGGATTTCGCCCGCCTTGGCGAGCGCGGTGTCGTGATCACCGTTCTCCAGGGCACGGTTGCCGTCGGCGCGCGCGGCATGCACCTCGGCGAGTGCGGCGGGCACCGCGAGATCGTCGTCGAGAGCTGCGCCGAACCCCTCGGGCCAGACCGTCGGCACCACGGCACCCACTCGAGTCCGTACGCGGTGCAGGAACTCCTCGATTCCGGTGTAGGCCTTGGCCGCATCCTGCAATGCCGTCTCGGAGAACTCAAGCATCGATCGGTAGTGCGCGCTGCCCAGATAGTAGCGAAGTTCAGCCGGCCTAACGCGCTGCAGCACGGCGGGAATTGCGAGCACGTTGCCCAGCGACTTGCTCATCTTCTCCCCACCCATGGTGACCCAGCCATTGTGCAGCCAGTAGGCGGCGAAGCCGTCTCCGGCAGCCCGTGCCTGAGCGATCTCATTTTCGTGGTGCGGGAAAACAAGATCCATTCCGCCGCAGTGGATATCGAATTCGGCGCCAAGATACTCGTGTGCCATGGCGACGCACTCGGAATGCCAACCCGGTCGGCCCCGGCCCCACGGCGTGGGCCAGGACGGCTCACCGGGTTTAGCGCCCTTCCATAGCGTGAAATCGCGCTGGTCGCGTTTCCCGGTTCCAGCACCCTCGCCCTGATGGACGTCGTCGATCCGGTGGCCGGAGAGCTTGCCGTAGTCGCCGAAGCTGCGCACGTCGAAGTAGACGTCTCCGTCACCTTGGCGTACGGAGGGGTAGGCGTGGCCGGTGTCGATGAGGCGCGCGATGAGCTCGACGATCTGGGTGATGTGCCCGGTCGCGCGCGGCTCTGCCGACGGCGGAAGCACCCCGAGGCCGTCGTAGGCGCTTGCGAACGCCCGCTCGTGAGTGGCTGCCCACTCCCACCACGGTCGACCGGCCTCGGCGGCCTTGATGAGAATCTTGTCATCGATGTCGGTGACATTGCGGATGAACGCGACATCAAAACCCTTGGCCAGCAACCAGCGTCGTAGTACGTCGAAGGCGACCCCGCTACGGACGTGCCCGATGTGCGGCAACCCCTGCACGGTGGCGCCGCACAGGTAGATCGAGGCCTGGCCCACACGCTGCGGCACGAAATCGCGGACCGTGCCGGTGTAGGTGTCGTGCAAGCGCAGGCCGGTGGAGGTCACGACGTCGCAGCTTACCGGGCGGCCACAATGATTAAAGCGGTAGCGACGGCGGCCATTCCCTCGCCGCGACCGGTTAGCCCGAGACCGTCGGTCGTGGTGGCCGAAACAGACACCGGCGCACCAAGCAGATCGGACAGCACCCGTTGCGCCTCCTCGCGACGCGGCCCGACCCTGGGACGATTGGTGATCACCTGAACCACCGCATTGCTCACCGTGCATCCCTTCTCGGCCAGGAGCACCCGAACATGGGTGAGCATCTGGGCCCCGGTGACATCCCGCCACTGCGGTTGATCGACGCCGAACACACTCCCCAGATCACCGAGACCGGCGGCCGAGAGCAGGGCATCGCACAAAGCGTGCACCGCGACATCGCCGTCGGAATGACCCGAACATCCGTCCGCATCGTCAAAGAGCAGGCCCAGCAGCCGACACGGGCGGCCGGATTCGATCGGATGCACGTCGGTGCCCATCCCCACCCGGGGCAGCGGATCACTCATGACTTCAGTACCGCCCGGGCCAGGCGAAGATCAAGCTCGGTGGTGATCTTGAAAGACAGGGCATCACCGGCAACCGTATGGACCGGGGTACCTAGGTTTTCGACCAGCGACGCGTCATCGGTGCCGGCGAATCCACCGGAGCTTTGGTAGGCGCGGCGCAGGAGCGCAGTCTCAAAACCCTGCGGGGTCTGCACGGCGCGCAATCCAGCCCGTTCGGGGGTGCCAAGCACCACGCCGTTGGCGTCGACGGCCTTGATGGTGTCAGCGACGGGGAGAACCGGTACGACCGCGCGCATCCCGTCTCGAAGGGCGGCGACCACCCGCCGTATCTGTTCGACCGGGGTGAGTGGCCGGGCGGCATCGTGGACGACGACGAACTGCGGGTCACCGACGGCGGCCAGGGCCAGGCGAACGCTGTCGTGACGTTCACGGCCGCCCTCGACGACGGTGGCTCGACCATCGAGCAGCAGTGCAGTCTCCGCCATCCGATCCGCCGGAACAGCGACAACCACGCGATCGATGACACCCGAGGCGAGCAGACCGTCGACCGCGCGTTCCAGCATGGGCCGACCCATCAGTTCGACGAACGCTTTGGGGATACCCGCTCCCAGGCGTTCGCCGCTGCCGGCCGCAGGGACGACCGCAACCGTGTCTGACACTGATGCCGTCGGGGCGGTCAGGAAGCGGTGGCCAAGGCCTCGTCGAGGATGGTCATGGCCTTCGCATTGTCGGTGTTCTCAGCGAGTGCCAATTCACCGACGAGAATCTGTCGGGCCTTGGCCAGCATTCGCTTCTCCCCCGCCGACAGGCCACGCTCCTGATCGCGGCGCCAGAGGTCGCGAACGACTTCGGCGACTTTGTTTACGTCGCCGGAGGCAAGCTTCTCCAGATTGGCCTTGTAGCGGCGCGACCAGTTGGTCGGTTCCTCGGTATGCGGTGCCCGCAATACCTGGAAGACCTTGTCCAAGCCTTCCCGGCCGACCACGTCACGCACGCCGACGTATTCGGCATTGTCGGCGGGGACTCGAACGGTCAGATCACCCTGTGCGACTTTCAGGACGAGGTACTCCCTCGATTCGCCCTTTATGGTCCGGGTTTCTATAGCTTCGATCAATGCAGCACCGTGGTGCGGATAAACGACGGTGTCTCCGACCTTGAAAATCATCAGATTCGAGCCCCTTTCACAACCTGATCTTAGCACGGGTCGGAGCAGGACGTCGAACAACGGTGCAGGTCAGGGGCATCACGAGTGAACAGCGGGGGTTGACAGCACGCCAATTCCATGGTGCACGGCCGATCGTCACCTCCGCATGTGCACCCAGGGACACCAAAATATTGAGTTCAACATTGAGTTCCTCGGCACCGCACGACCCCACCGCAACCCCCGCATCTTCCGCCGGACCCGGCAACCTACTACTGTCGGTAAAAGTTCCGTGACGGGCCGATCTTTCGTCCGCCGCTCGCACCGAGCAGGAGGCTGCTGTGAACCGTTTGAGAGTCCGACTCGGCGTCACTTCCGTCGGCTTAGCCGCCTGCGGCCTGATCCTCGGCGGGTGCGGCTCCGGGCAAATCTCCCAGACGGCCACCCAAGAAGCCGCCGTGAACGGGACCGCAGCCAACGTCAAGGAGATCGCCCTGCGCAACGTGCACCTGCTAGCCGAACAGACCAGCGATTACCTGCAGCCAGGATCAACGGTGCCGTTGCTGTTCGTGGCCGCCAATAACTCCGCCGATGTCGACGACAAGTTGGTCGGCATCACCTCCGAGGTCGGGACAGTGGCCATCAACGGCGACGGTGCCATCCCGGCCGGCGGCGCACTGGTCGTCGGTTCCGCCGATGGACAGGCCCAGGCGATGGGTAGTGCTCTCCCGATCGCGGCCGAGGTAACGCTGAGCAAACCCATCACGAACGGGCCCACCTACGACTTCACCTTTGGTTTCGAGAAAGCCGGAAAGGTCACCGTGGCGGTGCCGATCTCGGCCGGGGAACCAGGCCCGGAGTAGTTCGGCAGCTCGCCGGCCCGGACACGGCGCGCGCATCCATGGAACTGTCGTAGGCGGCGGCTAGCGTCTACGGCGTGGCCAAAACTCGCGCTCAATACCGCTGCTCCGAGTGCCGCCACATCACCGCGAAGTGGTTCGGACGGTGCCCCGAGTGCGCGACGTGGGGAACTCTTGACGAAATGGCGGTTGCGTCCACCTCCGGCGGCTCAGCGCGCGGCAGCACCATCCCATCGACTCCGGCGGTCCCGATCAGCAGCATTGATCCAGATCGCACCCGCCACTTCCCTACCGGTGTCAGCGAACTCGACCGGGTGCTCGGCGGCGGCGTGGTGCCCGGCTCGGTGTGCCTCCTCGCGGGGGATCCTGGCGTCGGAAAGTCGACGTTGTTACTGGAGGTGGCTCATCAGTGGGCCAAGGCTGGGCGGCGCGCGCTTTACATCTCCGGTGAGGAGTCCACCGGCCAGATCCGAATGCGCGCGGAACGCACCGAGAGCAGCCATGACGAGGTCTACCTGGCCGCCGAGTCTGACGTGCAAACCGTACTGGGCCATATCGAAGCAGTCAGCCCCAGCCTGGTGATCGTTGACTCAGTTCAGACGATGCACGTCGGCGACACCGACGGCGTGGTGGGCGGGGTCACACAGGTACGCGCGGTGACCACTGCGTTGACGGCGACGGCGAAGTCCAGAGGCATCGCAATGGTGCTCGTCGGGCATGTCACCAAAGACGGAGCGATCGCGGGTCCGCGTTCCCTGGAGCATCTGGTAGACGTGGTGTTGCACTTCGAAGGTGACCGTAATACGGCGCTGCGGATGGTTCGTGGGATCAAAAACCGGTTTGGGGCCGCTGACGAAGTCGGCTGTTTCCTATTGCAGGACAATGGGATCGAATGTGTTGCCGATCCCTCTGGATTGTTCTTGGACCAGCGGCCAGAGCCAGTTCCGGGTACCGCGATCACGGTGACATTGGACGGCAAGCGTCCGCTGATCGGCGAGGTTCAGTCCCTGTTGGCAAAGCCGGCCAACCCCGGGGCACCCCGGCGGGCTGCGGTCAGCGGCATCGATCAGGCGCGTGTCGCGATGATCATCGCGGTCCTGGAAAAACGGGCCATGGTGCCGATCGGCGCGATGGACATCTACCTGTCCACGGTGGGAGGCATGCGACTGACCGACCCGTCCTCCGACCTCGCGGTGGCGATGGCGATGGCATCGGCGTTCACAACCAGGGCACTTCCGGCCACCACGGTGGTGATCGGCGAAGTAGGCCTGGCCGGGGACCTGCGGCGGGTGACCGGGATGGATCGCCGGCTGGCCGAGGCGGCTCGCCTCGGCTTCACCACCGCTCTGGTGCCCGCGGGCTGCGGAACTGCGCCCAAGGGATTACGGGTGCTGGAATCGGCGACCATCAGTGAAGCCCTGCGGGCCATGACCACGCTCACCGAAGCACGATTGCGAGCGGTGTCTACGACTAACGGGGGTGGATCGTCACCACGATCATCAGGTCCCTGGTGAACCCGATCAGCTAGGAGCAGGTTCGACCGCTCGAACCGTTCCACCGCACGGGTGTCGATCAGCCACCCGGTGGCGGAACCGGTCCGACGCCCTCCGGAAATGGCATCTGCCCCTCAGGGGCCGGCGCGGGCTCGATTGGTGGCGCGGGCTCGATTGGTGGCGCAGGCTCGACGGGCGGCATGGGCTCAGCAGGTACCGGCGGTGGCGTGTCGGCGAGAATGAAGGGCGCCGCCGCCGAGCGCAGGTTGCCCAGTTGAACCACCAGATTGTAGGTGCCCGTACCGATGGGTTCGCGCGGCAGCGGACACTGCGGAGCCGAGCCCATGCCGGTCCAGGTGACCTCGGTGGTGACCTGTTCGCCCGGGTTAAACGTTTTCACCAGCGTCTCGTTGGAGGGCGCGCAATCCAGGTTCGACCACAGCCGGGTGTTGTCCAACGAATAGACGTAGGCGGCGAGCACAGCGGCCCCAACGTCCCGCTTACAGGCGACCAGGCCAATGTTGGTCACAACCATGGTGAACTTCGGCTGATCACCGATTACGTACTGCGGTGAGTTGGTGACACCCTTGATGGCCAGCGTCGAGTCGGGGCAGTCGTCACCGGCCTGCAATGCCGGCGGCGGCTCGACGGCCGCGGTTGGCGTCGGGGTTGGTTCGGGGCTGGACTCGGCCGGCGGCACCAACGGGGTCTTGTTCTCCGGCTGCGGGGTCTGGGTGGTCTCGTTCTTCGCAGTCTTGGCGGAGTCCGATCCACCGAACATCGCGAAGGCAATCCCGGCGACCAGCGCTAGGGCGAGTGCCGCGATACCGAGGGCAAGCCCCCTGCGCCGCCAGTAGACCTGTGGCGGGAGGGGGCCTTGCGGTTCAAGATCCAGCACGTTCTCACGTTAAGGCCCGCCCACCACGAGTCGTCCGACCCGGCCCGGCGTGTCGCCCGGTTGGCCGGGTTTTGGGTTTAATCGCCGATATCGCCGAGGTGTTCACGCAACGTGACCCGGCCGTCGGCCAAGCGATAGGTCAATCCGACGATCGCGAGTTCACCGCGTTCGACACGGTTGGCGATGGCGCTGGACCTGGACAGTAGCTGCGTGCCGGTCTCGATGACATGACGGGTCTCGAACTCGTCAACCCGGGTGAGACCCTCGCGGCGGCCGAGCATGATCGACGGCGTCACCCGCTCGACCACGTCGCGGACGAAACCTCCAGGCACCTCGCCATTGTCAAGAGCGTCGAGGGTGGCTTGCACCGCCCCGCAACTGTCGTGGCCGAGAACGGCGATCAGCGGAACGTTCAAGACCGTGACCGCGTACTCGACCGAGCCAAGCACCGCCGAGTCGATCACGTGGCCTGCGGTACGAACCACGAACATGTCGCCCAGACCTTGATCGAAAATGATCTCCGCGGCCACCCGACTGTCCGCACACCCGAACAACACCACGGTCGGCCGCTGAGCGACCGCCAGACTGGCCCGGTGCTCGATGCTTTGGCTGGGGTGCTCCGGGCGGCCCGCGACAAACCGCTCGTTACCCTTCTTCAGTGCCATCCACGCTCGCGCAGGACTGGTGTTCGCCATGGCCCGTATTGTGCACTGCCTCCCGGCGGGGCCACTGATGAGCATCCCGGCGCCGGATCTTGTCGACTGGTTCGGCCGATCCCGGCGGGACCTTCCGTGGCGCGCCGCCGGGGTGAGTCCGTGGCAAATCCTGGTCAGTGAGTTCATGCTCCAGCAGACTCCGGTGGCGCGGGTAGCGCCGATCTGGGTGGACTGGGTTGCGCGGTGGCCCACGCCGTCGGCGACCGCGGCCGCCGGAGCCGGGGATATTCTGCGGTCCTGGGGCAAACTCGGCTATCCCCGACGCGCCAAACGGCTGCACGAATGCGCTGTCGCGATCGCGACCGAGCACGCCGACGTGGTACCCGACGACGTCGAGACATTGTTGAGCCTGCCCGGAATCGGCGCCTACACCGCGCGGGCGATCGCCTGTTTCGCCTACGGCCAGCGGGTTCCCGTCGTCGACACCAACGTGCGGCGAGTGGTGGCCCGTGCGGTCCTTGGTTTGGCTGATGCCGCAAGCCCGTCTCCGGTTCGCGACCATTGCGAGGTCGAGGCGCTTCTCCCCGAAGACGATACGGCGCCGGTGTTTTCGGCCGCACTGATGGAACTCGGGGCGACCGTGTGCACGGCCCGCTCACCGGACTGCGGGATCTGTCCGCTCGCGAGGTGCGCCTGGCGCGATGCGGGATACCCGGCCGCCGACGGCCCAGCACGGCCCGCGCAGCGCTACGCCGGCACGGATCGGCAGGTCCGCGGAAAGTTACTCGAAGTGCTGCGCGGAAGTTCCGCTCCGGTGCTCTCGGCCCAACTTGACGTGGTGTGGCTCACCGATACTGCTCAACGCGATCGCGCCCTGGATTCGCTACTGATCGACGGCCTCGTTGAGCAGACCGCAGACGGCCGCTTCGCACTGGCGGGCGAGGGCGACGATGGGACGCCCCCATGAGTGCGCTCGCCGACTTCATGCAGCCCCGGGTTCCGGCCTGGGCGGATTGGGTCGCCGGTGATACCGGTTTGCCCGCGGTTGCCTGGCCGGGTCGACGGATTTCGGCGGGTACCACAGCGTTCGCCCCAGCGATTCCTCGTCGTACCGTCGACGGGCCTGCCATTGCGCTTCGGTGGGGCCGGCGCCCTGGTGGTTCCGCTCACACAGCAGGGTGAGCCGGTCAAGGTCGGTGGTGCCACCGACGGACCATTCGATGAGGTGGTGCACATCGCAGTTATAGGCGGGCTGGTCACAGTCCGGAGCCGAGCATCCACCGTCGATGGCGTGCAAAACGATTCGGTGATCAGCTGATGCCAACCTCTTGGATCTTCCCAAATAGATTGGTCTGCCTGAGTTTTCGTCATAGATGTAGAGATAGTGGTGGGCGTGTGCGGCCATCGCGATTGCCACCTCGGCGGGTATCGTCGAGCCACCACCGGTCATTGCGACACCGGAGGCCGACTCGAGCTGGCTGAGGGTCATGGTCACGACGACTGTCACCGGCAGTCCGCGGTGTCGGCCGAGTTCACCGGAAGCCAGCAGGCCCCGCAACGCGGCTTTGACAGCGTCGTGGTGGCGCTGAGCGGTGGTGCGACAGTCGGAAGCCGACGCGACAGGGTCGGGATCACCGTCCACCGTGGGTAACGGATCCGAGGCGTTGCACATGCCGGGCCGCGCCAGCTTGGCCAGAACCGCCTCCAGGTAGGCGCGAGCTTCGGGGTCCAGGCAGAACCGGCCGCGACTCATCCCGTCGGCATCCTGGGGACCGAGGGTGAAACCGCGGCGCGCCCTGCGGGTTCGACCGCGATCGACCGGATCGGACTGGTCGGCGTCGAACTCAGCCAGCAGCTTGGCGGCCTCCCGGCGCAGCACCTCGGGGCGCTCCGCAATAGCCACCCCGGCCAGTTCGAGGTCGAAGCGGCCCCGGGCCGCCGCCCCGGCGTTATCGGGCAGTTTCGCGACGGTGTCGCGAATGATCCGGACGTGCTCAGCGCCGACGAGGCCGTGCCGGGCGGCGGCGGCGGTTTCCGGCAATCGGGGCGCATCCGCGGCCAGGGCGCCCGCGGTGGCGATCCGGTTCGCCGCGTCGTTGGCGGAGATGTGCAGCAATCCGGCCAGATAGTCCCGCAGCCTGACGGAACCGGCCGGAACCCGGACCTCACCCAACTTGTTGATCGCGTCATAGCCGATGGCCGGCAGGCGGCATCCGATGGTCTCCAGCCTGGCCAGAGTCTCGGCGACGCTCCGGACCGGCAGCTCCTCCCAGGGGATCGCGGCCACGGCGGCCACCGCCGACTCGAGCCGCCCGACCCGCGCCACTGCGTCTTCGATGTCGATCGTCACCGTCACTCCTAATCGAATGTTTGTTCGAATAATAGCGAAAGAGGCTGACATCCCAGGGACGGATTCGGACCAGAGACGGATTCGGGCGCGGTCGCTTTCGACGCGGGGACCGATTAGGCGCGCACCGATTCGAGAAACGTCTCGACGGCGCCGCGGTACCGCTCGGGCGCGTCGTCATGGACGAGGTGCCCAGCCCCCTCGATCCGGACGTAACGCACCCGGTCTCCACCCAGTTCAGCCATTCGCTGCATCTGGCCGGGCGGGGCCACAGAATCCCCGGCCTCAAGCAGCAACACCGGCGCCCGCACCGCTTGCCACTGCTGCCAGTAGTCGCGGGTTCCCCACTCCGCAGCAACCGCAATCCAATTTTCCGGCTTGCCGTGCAGTCGCCATCCGGTCGGTGTGCGATCGAAAGCATCCAGGAAATACCGGCCTGCGATCGGTCCGAACTCGGCCAAAATCGCCTCCGCCGAACCGAATTCGACCGGCAGTGCATGTAGCCAAGGCTCCCATGCTCCGACAGTCCGACCGGCGAAGTCTGCCGCCATATCCTCGACCACCAACGCGTTCACGAGTTCCGGTCGCTCCGCGGCAAGACACCAGGAGTGCAGCGCACCCATGGAGTGGCCGATCAGCACAGGGGGCCGGTCGAGGGACTCGACTGCCAAGGCGAGGTCTGCGACGAACTGCTCGGTGCTGATGGGGCGGGTGTCTGCGTCGTCATGACCCCGGTGCCAGGGCGCGTCATAGGTGTACACCGCACCAAGCGCGGTCAGCCACGGCAATTGACGCGACCAGGTGCTGCCGCGCCCCATCAACCCGTGGACGAGCATCAACGGCCGGCCGGTTCCGCCGCAGTGGGTCAACGAAGACGTCACACGCCTATCTTGACCCGAATTCGTCTGCTCGGCGCGGTAGCCTTGCCGCTATGACCGTGGTCAAGATCAACGCCATTGAAGTGCCACCGGAGGCGGGCCCCGAGTTGGAGAAGCGATTCTCCAACCGCGCCCACGCGGTCGACAGCCAACCCGGATTCCTCGGTTTCCAGTTACTGCGACCGGTCAAGGGCGAGGACCGGTACTTCGTAGTGACCCAGTGGGAGTCTGAGGAGGCGTTCCAGGCCTGGGCCGCCGGACCCGCTATCGCCGCCCACGCCGGAGAGCGCGCCAACCCGGTCTCGACCGGTTCTCAGCTACTCGAATTCGAGGTCGTGCTCGACGTTGCCAGATCCAAAGCGAACGGGTAGCGCGCGCCGGTTGCCCCGGCGGGCGGCGATGCTCGCTACGGCGATCGCGGCCGCCGCCGGCATGGTCGCTGGTTGCGCGCCGCTGAGCGGACCCGAAGCACATTCTGGGGTTCGGATATCGACAAACACGCCCCAGGGCGTTCGGGCCCAGCAGGTCATGGACATGCTGAACTCCGACTGGCCGATCGGGGAAGTCAGCGTCAAGACGCTGGCCGCACCCGACATGGTGGACCCAATCGAGACGACGATGGAGTCGTTGTGGTGGGACCGCCCATACACCTTGACCGGAGTGGAAATTGGCGCCGGGGTAGCACGGCTGCAACTTCTCACGTCGTTCGGGGCGCGTCAGGACATCGAACTGCGGACGAACGACCAGACCTTCGTCACTCGTTTGGTGTCCACTACCCAGAAGCCGCTGATCAACTCCTGGGAAGATATCGACATCGCACTCGGAGCAACCGGGGCCCGCTACTCCTACCAGGTCTCCAAGGTCGACGACGGTAGGTGCGAGAAGGTTGCGGGGACCAACACCGCCGAATCCCTGCCGCTGGCTTCGATTTTCAAAACCTACGTCCTGTTCGCGGTCAAAGACGCCGTGTCGGCCGGAGCACTGCGCTGGGACGACACCCTGACCATCACCACCGAGACTAAAAAGCTCGGCTCGTCAGGTTTCGACAAGTTCCCCTCCGGCTCCCGGATAACAGTCCGACAGGCGGCCGGCAAGATGATCTCGACCAGCGACAACATGGCGACCGATCTGTTGATAGAGCGCCTCGGCACTCCCGCAGTCGAGCGAGCCCTGATCCGCGCCGGCCATCACGATCCGGCCAGCATGACGCCCTTCCCCACTATGCGCGAACTCTTCGCGGTCGGCTGGGGTAACCCGGACGTACGCGATCAGTGGAAGACGGCCTCTCCCGCAGGCCGGGCGGAGTTACTTAAAGCGGCCAGTGCCCGCCCCTACGAACCAGATCCGCATCGGACACACTCGCCAGGCTCCGCGTACGGCGCGGAATGGTACGGCAGCGCCGAGGATATCTGCCGTGTGCACGCCCGGCTACAGCACAACGCTGTCGGCGCGGCAGCACCGGTCCGCGAGATTATGTCCGAAATTCCGGGGATCGACCTGGACCGCTCGCAGTGGCCCTACATCGGTGCCAAAGCCGGTAACCTCCCCGGTGACCTGACCTTCAGTTGGTACGCAGTCGATCGCACCGGCCAGGCCTGGGTGGTCAGCTTCCAATTGAACTGGCCGCGCTACCACAGTCCCAACGCCGGCGGCTGGGTGATGACGATCATCAAGCAGGTCTTCGCCATTCTCCCGCGCTACCGCTGACGTCTCGCGCGCTACCGCTGACGTCTCCCGCGCCACCACTGAAACGACTGCGGGCGGCCACCGTGAAATGGCCGCCCGCAGTCGTTTTCCGACCTACTCCGTCGCAGTGCCTGCGCTGGCGAGATCCGGCTCGATGACCTCACGCTTCGGCCCGCCGCTGAAGGTGAACTTCGCGTCTTCGCCAGCCCCTTCGCCGTCCCAGTTCTCGACGTCGACGGTGACCAACTGACCCGGCCGGATCTCGTCGAACAGGATCTTCTCGCTGAGTGCGTCCTCGATCTCGCGCTGGATGGTACGACGCAGCGGCCGGGCCCCCAGAACAGGGTCGAAGCCCCGTCGAGACAGCAACGACTTGGCCCGGTCGGAGACCTCCATCGTCATGTCCTTGGCCTTGAGTTGCACCGACACCCGATCGACCATCAGGTCGACCATCTGGATGATCTCGTCCTGCGTCAGCTGATGGAAGACGATGATGTCGTCGATCCGGTTGAGGAACTCCGGCCTGAAGTGCTTCTTGAGTTCGTCGTTGACCTTCTGCTTCATCCGCTCGTAGTTGTTGTCACCGCCGCCCTGGGTGAAGCCGAGGCCGACAGCCTTGGAGATGTCGGAGGTGCCCAGGTTCGAGGTGAAGATCAGCACGGTGTTCTTGAAATCGACTGTGCGGCCCTGACCATCAGTGAGACGCCCATCTTCAAGCACCTGCAACAGCGTGTTGTAGATCTCCTGGTGCGCCTTCTCGATCTCGTCGAACAACACCACCGAGAACGGCTTGCGGCGCACCTTTTCGGTGAGCTGGCCGCCCTCCTCGTAGCCGACGTACCCCGGCGGCGCCCCGAAAAGCCGCGAAGCGGTGAACCGATCGTGGAACTCGCCCATGTCGATCTGAATGAGCGCGTCAGCATCGCCGAACAGGAACTCCGCGAGCGCCTTGGAGAGTTCGGTCTTACCGACCCCGGACGGCCCGGCAAAGATGAAGGAACCCGAAGGACGTTTGGGGTCCTTCAGTCCGGCGCGGGTACGGCGGATCGCTTTGGACACCGCCTTGACCGCGTCATCCTGACCAATGATGCGCTTATGAAGTTCGTCCTCCATACGCAGCAGACGCGTCGTCTCCTCCTCGGTCAGTTTGAACACCGGGATACCGGTCCAGTTGCCCAGAACCTCGGCGATCTGCTCGTCATCTACCTCGGCAACAACATCGAGATCGCCGGCGCGCCACTGCTTTTCGCGCTCGGCACGCTGCGCGACCAATTGCTTCTCGCGATCACGAAGTGATGCCGCCTTCTCGAAGTCCTGTGCATCGATAGCGGACTCCTTCTCCCTACGCGCCTCGGCGATCCGCTCGTCGAACTCGCGCAGATCCGGCGGAGCCGTCATCCGGCGAATTCGCATCCGGGCGCCGGCCTCGTCAATCAAGTCGATGGCCTTGTCGGGCAGGAAACGATCGTTGATGTAGCGGTCGGCGAGAGTGGCGGCAGCCACCACGGCGGCGTCGGTGATCGACACGCGATGGTGGGCCTCGTAGCGGTCGCGCAGACCCTTGAGGATCTCGATCGTGTGCGCGACCGTCGGCTCGCCCACCTGAACTGGCTGGAAACGGCGCTCGAGTGCGGCGTCCTTCTCGATGTACTTGCGATATTCGTCCAGGGTCGTCGCGCCGATGGTCTGCAATTCACCGCGCGCCAGTTTGGGTTTGAGGATCGACGCGGCGTCGATCGCACCCTCGGCGGCGCCCGCACCCACCAGGGTATGCAACTCATCGATGAACAAAATGATGTCGCCGCGGGTGTTGATCTCCTTGAGCACCTTCTTGAGGCGTTCCTCGAAGTCACCGCGGTACCGGCTGCCGGCCACGAGCGAACCCAGGTCAAGGGTGTAGAGCTGCTTGTCCTTGAGGGTCTCGGGGACCTCACCGTTGACGATGGCCTGAGCCAGGCCTTCAACCACCGCTGTCTTGCCCACTCCGGGCTCACCGATCAGTACCGGGTTGTTCTTGGTGCGCCGACTCAGGACCTGCATGACCCGCTCGATTTCCTTCTCACGACCGATGACCGGGTCGAGCTTGCCCTCCATGGCGGCGGCGGTGAGGTTGCGGCCGAACTGGTCGAGGACCAGTGAGGTGGACGGGCTGCCCGACTCACCACCACGGCCACCGGTCCCGGCCTCGGCTGCCTCCTTGCCCTGATAACCGCTGAGCAGTTGGATGACTTGCTGACGGACCCGAGTCAGTTCAGCGCCCAACTTGACCAGTACCTGGGCGGCCACTCCCTCGCCCTCGCGGATGAGGCCGAGCAGAATATGCTCGGTGCCGATGTAGTTGTGGCCGAGTTGCAGCGCCTCGCGCAGGCTGAGTTCGAGCACCTTCTTGGCACGCGGGGTGAAGGGAATATGTCCAGACGGCGCCTGCTGGCCCTGCCCGATGATTTCCTCCACCTGGGAACGCACGCCCTCCAGGCTGATCCCCAGGGACTCCAGCGACTTGGCGGCGACGCCCTCGCCCTCGTGAATCAGTCCGAGCAGAATATGCTCGGTGCCGATGTAGTTGTGGTTGAGCATCCGGGCTTCTTCTTGCGCCAGTACGACGACCCTGCGGGCGCGGTCGGTGAATCTTTCGAACATCGCCTGTACCTACTCTCCCTCACCTGGCGCCGCGGCAGTGTCCGCGAGCCCTGATATCACTCTAGTGGGCGGTGCCGGACGAATTACTCCCCCGGCAGGCCGCACCCCGCCTCGCGACGGACACAGCAGTCCAACGCACCGCAGGTCTGCTCTGTTTCCAGTATCGGCCGCAATCGCTTCGCGGCTAGCGAAACACCCCTGACGAGACGGTGACGGTTGGGAGAGACTGCTGGAGAGCAAAGAAGCTCAGGTGGCGGCGTGGAAGGCTTCGATGATCTCAGCCGGGATCCGTCCGCGGGTGGAGACCTTGTGACCGCTACGGCGAGCCCACTCCCGAATCGCAGCGCTCTGTTCGCGGTCAATTGAGCCCCGTCCGCGGCCCGGCGCACCCGGACGCCCCCGCCGGCGACCGCCGACTCGGCGGCCGGAATCGATCCACTGCTTCAAATCTTCGCGCAGCTTCTTTGCATTCTTCGCCGAAAGGTCGATCTCATAACTGACTCCGTCGAGGGAGAATTCCACCGTTTCATCGGCCGGTCCGTCGCCATCGAAATCGTCGACGAGGGTAACTGTCACTTTCTTAGCCATGTTTCCTCAGTCCTTTCACGCACGCAATTGGATTTGCTTACCGACAATGTGCCATAAACGCGCGCAATGTGCCAAAAGGCTCGCAAATTTGCGGCAACGCCAATCGCAGTAATTTAGTTTCCGTGTCGCCGGACAATCGGAAACAAAACCGTCTCGCGAATGGACAAGCCGGTAAGAACCATCAACAATCGGTCGATACCCATTCCGGTTCCGGTCGTCGGCGGCATTCCAAACTCCATTGCGGCCAGAAAATCCTCGTCGAGGGCCATCGCCTCATCGTCACCGGCGGCTGCGGCACGAGCCTGAGCGTCAAATCTTTCCCGCTGAATCACCGGGTCCACGAGCTCGGAGTATCCGGTGGCCAACTCGAAGCCGCGGACATACAGATCCCATTTCTCGGTGACACCGGCAATGCTGCGGTGCGCTCGGGTCAGCGGAGTCGTCTCGACCGGGAAATCCCTGATGAAAGTCGGTGCCCACAATGTGGCACCGACGCTGTTCTCCCAGAGTTCCTCTATTAGTTTGCCGTGTCCGTAACCGCGATCCGGAGGAATCTCGATACCGAGTCCGTTGGCAATTGCGAGAAGGTAATCGATCGGCGTCTCAGGTGTGATTTCTTCACCGAGGGCCACCGACAGCGAAGGATACATTTGGAGCGAAGGCCATTCGCCATCCAGATCGTAGGTGGTGCCGTCCGGCAATGGCACCTGCCGGGTGCCGATTACCGCGTCGGCCACCTCCTGAATGAGCTCCCTGGTCATCACCGCGGAGTCGTCGTAGGTGCCCCAGGCCTGATAGGTCTCCAGCATCGAGAATTCTGGCGAGTGCGTGGAATCGGCGCCCTCGTTGCGGAAATTCCGGTTCACCTCGAAAACCTTCTCCAGCCCGCCGACCACACACCGCTTCAAGAACAACTCCGGGGAGATCCGCAGGAACAGGTCCGCGTCGAGGGCGTTGGAGTGCGTGACGAAGGGTCGGGCCGCGGCGCCTCCGGCCAGCGTCTGCAGCATGGGGGTTTCGACCTCAAGGAACCCGCGCCGCTCCAGAAAGCCGCGAACCGCGCGCACGACGGCGATGCGTTGCCGGGCCACCGACCGCGCCTGTGGGCGCACGATCAGATCCACGTAGCGCTGCCGGACCCTGGACTCCTCGCTGAGTTCGCGGTGTGCCACCGGCAGTGGTCGTAGCGCTTTGGCGGCCATCTGCCAGGAGTCCGCCAGCACGGACAGCTCGCCCCGCCGGGAACTGATCACCTCACCGTGGACGAAGACGATGTCGCCGAGATCGACGTCGGACTTCCAGCCGTCCAACGCATCGGCGCCGACGCCGGCCAGACTGATCATCGCCTGCAGTTGAGTTCCATCGCCCTCCTGAAGGGTGGCGAAGCACAGCTTTCCGGAGTTCCGGGCGAACACCACCCGGCCGGCCACGCCGACACGCTCTCCGGTGGTGGAGTCGGCCACCAGATCGGGGTGGGCCGCACGAACCTGAGCCAGCGAGTGCGTCCGCGGCACCGCGACCGGATAGGCCTCACGGCCCTCATCGAGCAGGCGCTGCCGCTTGCCCTGCCGGATCCGGAACTGCTCAGGCAGGTCGTCAGCCGCCTGATCTTCCGGTTGGCCCGCAGGGGCATCAGCATCGCTCACGGGGAGCTAGCCTAAACGCCCGGTTCAGTGCGCCGGCTTGAGGCGTCCCCGCTGGGTGTCCTGGTTTCGCTCGTAGACCATCCGCAGGCCATCCAATGTGAGGTGCTTGTCGTAGTGGTCGACGGTATGCAGTTCGGGCAGCATCAGCGGTGCGGTGTGCCCGGTGGCCACAACCGTGACGTCTTTCCCGCCGAAACCGTCGACATCCTCACGAATGCGCGACACCAGACCGTCGACAAGACCGGCGAACCCGAACAGCGCTCCAGACTGCATGCACTCCACTGTGTTCTTGCCCACGACCGACCGAGGTTTGGTCAGCTCGACCCGACGCAGGGCCGCGGATCGGGCGGCGGCCGCGTCGGACGAGAGCTGGACACCGGGCGCGATCGCACCGCCCAAAAACTCGCCTTTGGCCGAGACGACATCGACGCAGATCGACGAACCGAAGTCGACAACGATCGCCGCAGATTTAAATTTTGCGAAGGCGGCAAGGCAATTCACGATCCGGTCGGCACCGACCTCCTTCGGGTTGTCGACCAGCAGTGGGATTCCGGTGCGAACGCCGGGCTCGATTAACACGTGTGGAAGGCCCGCCCAGTACTGGTCGAGCATGCCGCGCACCTCGTGCAGCACTGACGGCACCGTCGATAGTCCGGTCACTCCGGTGAGTCGTTCAGAATCCTCCCCGATCAGCCCCTCGATAGTGAGAGCGAGTTCGTCGGAAGTCACCTCCGGCTCAGTGCGAACGCGCCAGTTGTGCAGCACCCTCGCGTGATCGCCGGTGCCAGAGATCAGGCCCACAACGGTATGGGTGTTGCGAACGTCGATGGCGAGCAGCATGACTACCGCACCGCTATCAGTGACCGGAACATCAGTTCCTCCAGGTGATCTCGTGATCCTCGGCGCTACCCGGCTCAAACCCGAACTCACCGCCGGGGAGGTCGATTCCAATATTGTCCAACAGCCGAACACCTCCGAGGCGAGCAGCGATCAGCAGTCGAGCCGGACCAAACTGCGGCGCGGGCTCAAGAGACGGTCCCCGTAACTCCAAGTACTCCGTTTCGATCGCCGGCACCTCGTCGAGAACCGCGCGGGCCGCGTCCAGAACGGCGGCGACACCTCCGGACGCCGCGTACGTTCCGGCGAGCAGACACGAGGACAGCGCGCCTGCCAGATCGCGTTGCTCGGGATCGAGGAACCTATTGCGCGAGGACATTGCCAGGCCATCCGGTTCACGCACCGTCGGCACCCCGACAATGGGCACGTCGACGTTGAGATCAGAAACCATCTGCCGGATCAGTACGAGTTGTTGGTAGTCCTTCTCTCCGAAGAACGCGCGGTCAGGGACGACGATCTGCAGCAACTTAAGGACCACAGTCAGCATCCCGGCAAAATGCGTCGGCCGTGAGAGTCCTTCGAGATCGGCACCTAGGGGGCCGGGATGCACGGTGGTTCGGGGCCCGCCCGGGTACATCGCGGATGCCGTCGGCGTGAAGGCGATTTCAACGCCCTCATCGCTCAGTAACTCCAGATCTGCATCGAGCGGGCGGGGATAGGCCTCAAGATCCTCCCCCGCACCGAATTGCAGCGGATTGACGAATATCGACACCACAACGACCGCACCGGGAACCCGCTTCGCCACGCGGATCAATGCGCAGTGGCCCTCGTGTAGGGCCCCCATCGTGGGCACCAGCATGACCCGTCGGCCGGTGTGGCGCAGCGCCCGGCAAACCTCCGACACCGCATGGGGTGTGGGGTAGGTGTTGAGCTGCCCGGCGCTGAACTGAGCAGCCTTGGTGCTCATCGGTTCGGACCTGCCCAACGGAACCAATCGATCAACACGTCAGTGACCTCCTCGGGGGCGTGGGCTCGTTGGGCGGTTCGCAGCGAATCGGCGCAATAGGCCTGCGCCAGTTCGGGATCGACTTCTTCCAAGGCACGCAGGTGGGCAGCCACCGCGGCGGCGTCACCTCGGGCGACCGGACCGGTGAGTGCCGCCTGACCACGCCGCAGGGTGTTCTCCAAGGCAGCACGGGCGAGTGGGCCGATGATTCGTTCGGCCAGGCCGCCGGGCTCATCGCCGACGGGTTCCTGTCCCAGGAGGCCCTCTCCGGCCAACGCGGCACGCAGGGCGGCCACCGAATCTGCCAGCAGGGTGACGACGTGATTGCTGCCGTGCGCCAGCGCCGCGTGGTACAGCGTTCGAGCATCCTCATCCACTCTGAACGGCTCACCGCCGATCTCCAGCACTAGCGACTGCGCGATGGCGTATCCGATCTCGTCGGCCGCAGTGATTCCGAAGCATGTCTCGGTCAGTCGCGCCACATCCTCATCGGACCCGGTGAAGGTCATCGCCGGGTGGATGGCAAGTGGGACACAACCCTGGGCGGTTAGCGGCTCCAGCACCACCACTCCATTGGCACCCGACGTATGGGCCACGATGGTGCCGCGCCGAACCGCGCCGGTCGCCGCGAGGCCGTTGATCAAACCCGGCAGTTCTGAATCGGGAACGGTCAGTAGCAATAGCTCGGCCCGGTCGGCGACGTCGGGCACCGCGAGCACCGGGGTATCAGGTAGCCGACGTGCGGCGAGACGCCTCGACAGGCTTGAGATGGCGCTGCACGCGACGACCACGTGGTCGGCGCGTTCCAATGCCAGGCCCAGAGCGGTGCCGACCCGCCCGGCCGAGATGATCCCCACTTTGAGCCGGGCCGGCCGCAATCCGTTGGGGCTACCCACCTGGACGACCTCGCTGACGTCGTAGAAACGTTCCAAGTCCAAAACCGCGAATGCCGGACGCGAACGTACCGATCCTAACGCCGGCTCAGTCGTCGCGGCGCCGCCGCCCGCCGCCGGATACCGGCCCGTTGACCTGCAGCCGCGACATCAGATCGGCGACCGAGTGGCCACCGGTGTGCTGGCCCTGAGACTCTTCGGCAGTGGATTCGGGGGCCACGGGTTCGGGGGCCACCGGTACGGGGGCCACCGGTACGGGAACGGCAACTTCGGGGGCCACCGGTTCGGGAACCACAGCTTCAGGAGCCACCGGTTCGGGTGGACGGGCGGTGACTGCGCCATCGGCGGACCAGTGCCGGCCTCGACGCACCTCCGGCGGCCGCCAAGGCGCCTCGGGCTGCCGAGGCGGCGGTGGCGGCGGTGGCGGCGGTGGCCGGCGACCCACGGCGGGTTCAGCAGACGCCGCGACGCCGCCGAGCGGCCGCCGATGCGAACCACGGTAAGCCGGAGTCGGCGGCATCGGGGGCGGCGACATCGGGGGCGGCGACACCGGAGGCGGCGACATCGGGGGCGGCGGCACCAATGGCTCCTCGGGTACATCGATGATCGGGCTCTCGAACACGGTGGTGGCGGTTTCCTCCGCCAGTAACGTGTCGTCCTCGGCGGCCACCGGGGTGATCCGGCTGCTCTCCACCCGTTCCGGTGGGGCCGGCATCGCCATCACCACCCGCTCGGCCTCCAATGCCGGCTGCTCACCGAGGTCGGCGCCGAGCATTACTTCGAGGTTGGAACGCAAGGATGCGAGTTCGGCACGCAAGGCGGTCATCTCTTCGGCAGCCTGGGCGCGCACTTCCATGGCCATCTGACGACGAAGGTGCGTCTCCACAGCAAGTTCGTACTCGCGGCGGGCGGCCACCTCCCGGTCGAGTTGCAAGTCGTAGACGAACTTCATGTCGCGCGCGCGGGCCTGATCGAGTTCGCTTTGGCGGCGATAGGTGACCGACACGAAGGCTGCCATCACCGCTGCCCACAGCGACAGGATCACCGCCAGCCGCAGCAGGTCGACCCGGTTGGTGAACACCAGGGTCGAACTCGCGACGATGGCCAGTACCAGAAGCGCCGTTACGAGCAGCCAGCCCGGTCTGCGGCCGCTGCGCCTGCTTTTGGCGCCGCGGGACGGAACGGTCATGGGCAGACTGTACCGCGTCGAAAGTGCCTGGCCGGTGCGACAAGCGGGGGCGATTCGCAGTCAGTCGGTCAACAATTCTCCGGCGGCATCCTTGCCACCGAACGGGTCGCCAGGCGACTTGCAGCAGTGCTGCAACCACAGCGCGGCCACGACGAGCGCGAAGGCGCTGACTGCCGCAACGACCACGCCGGGGGCATCGGCGGCGGCGACCCGCAACTCTGATCGCCTGGGGAGCAGATATGCCAGCACGCCCAGCCACCAGCCGAGCATCACCGCACCCACCCACGCAGAGGCCTTGGCGATCGCGACCGTGCGCGCGACGGCCAGTGGGTGCAGCCGACCGCCACCCACGCCGATTCGGCCCTCGCGAATGCGGCTGCGCACTGACCACGCCCACGCCGCTTCGCCGGCGGCGACCGCAAGCAGTGAAAGACCGGTCCACAGCGTGACGGCCGGGAAGTACCGGTACACCCCGCGAACCACGAGATAGCCGAAGACGGCCGCAGCCAACGTGGCCGCGAGAAGTTCCCGCGTGCGTGTCGGGCCCATCAGTGGCCGACGCCCTCGCCGAACGTCAGCGTCAACTCGGTTGGCCGGACGCCGGCGCACTCTGCCGGCCCAAGGCGATCCAGCAGCTCGCGCACCGGCTGGCGCCGACCGGCCACGGTCAGTTCGGCGGCCGGATCCAGGGCAAGCCACGGGAGCAGAACGAAGGCTCGCTCGTGGGCGAACGGATGCGGCAGGGTGAGCACGGCATCATCGCTGAAAACCTCGTTACCGCACGCCGGATCTTGAGGTTCACTTCTTTCAAAGCAGGAGATGGGTTGGAAGCAGGAGATGAGATCGACATCGAGGGTGCGCGGTCCCCATTTCTCCTCGCGAACCCGTTCATTGTCGAGTTCCAGCGCCTGGGCGCGGCGCAGCCATCCCCGTGCGTCCAGCTGATCGTCATCGGCGATGACGATCGCATTCAGAAAGTGATCCTGCGAGACACCACCCCAGGCAGCGGTCTCGTACACCGGTGATACCGCCAGCACGGCCTCGCCCAGTCCGTCAACGGCCGCCTGCAATCGGGCCAGACGATCTCCGAGATTGGACCCGATGGACAGCACGACCCGACTCACGTCACCCCTGAACTACCGCCGCGCCTACCGCGGCGAGAGCGGCGCGAAACGACGGCCACGTCGGCGAACGTCAACGGGATCGGGGCCTGGGGTTTGTGTACGACCACCTCGACGGCATGCACCCGGGGGTCATTCATCACGTCGTTGGCGATCTCGGCGGCGACAGTCTCGATCAAATCGCGGGCGGGGCCACCGACGATGTCGGCGGCGCGCTGGGCCAGCACGCCGTAGTCGAACGTATCGACGAGGTCATCGCTGGCTGCAGCAGCCGCGAGGTCGATCCAGACGGTGATGTCGACGACGAAGTCCTGGCCGTCGCGTCGTTCATGCGCGAACACCCCGTGGTTGCCCCGTACCGCCAGGCCGCGCAGCTCGATACGGTCAGTCATCAGTGTCCTCTATTTCGCGCTGCCAAGCACCAACTACTTTGACAGCGTCGACGCTGGCGCGAACGTCGTGCACCCGAACCCCCCACGCGCCGTGCAGTCCGGCCAGTGCCGAGATGACCGCCGTGGCGGTCTCGCGACCGTCCGGTGGTCGCGGCGCACCGTCCGGATCTGCCAGCAGGCTACCGAGAAAACGCTTACGCGATGCGCCCACGAGAACGGGGACACCGGTCGCGACCAACTCGGGCAATGCCCGTAACAGAGCCCAATTGTGTTGTGCAGTCTTGGCGAAACCTAGACCTGGGTCGATGATCACCTTGTCGTGATCCACGCCGGCGGCCACTGCCGAATCGACTGCGGCTAGCAGTTCGCCGCGAACCTCGGCCACCACGTCCCGGTAGTTCGGCACCTCGTGCGGTTGGTCGGCCTGCACGGAATGCCAGTGCATCAGCACCCAGGGCACGCCGGCCTCCGCGACGACCGCCGCCATATCCGGATCCGCGCGGCCGCCGCTGACATCGTTGACGATGGCGGCTCCATTCTCCAGCGCGGCCCGGGCCACCACAGCATGCATGGTGTCAATGCTTACAGTGATCCCCTGGGCGGCAAGTTCTTTCACTACCGGAATGATCCGTGCGACCTCGACGGCGGAATCGATGCGGACTGCGCCGGGTCGGGTGGATTCGCCGCCCACGTCGATGATGGCGGCACCTTCGGCGACTAGGGCGAGTGCGTGCTCAACGGCGCGGGCAGGATCGAGGTAACGGCCGCCGTCGGAGAACGAGTCGTCGGTGACGTTGACGACACCCATCACCTGCACCCGGGGCGGCCTCACTTGCGGAGGATCAGCCCCAGCGCCTCGGATCGCGACGACGCGTCGGTCTTGAACTGGCCACGCACCGCCGACGTCATGGTGATTGAGCCCGCTTTGCGCACACCCCGCATCGCCATGCACAAATGTTCGGCTTCGATGACGACGATGACACCACGGGGGTCGAGCTTGCGCACAATTGCATCAGCGATCTGTGCGGTCAGGCGTTCCTGCACCTGTGGCCGCTTGGCATAGAGGTCGACGACCCGGGCCAGCTTCGACAACCCCGTAACCCGGCCATCGACCCCGGGGATGTAACCGACGTGGGCCATTCCATGGAAGGCCACCAGGTGGTGCTCGCAGGTGGAGTACATGGGGATCTTCGTTACCAGCACCAACTCGTCATGATCTTCATCGAATGTGGTCTCCAGCACCGAGTCGGGATCGGTGTACAAACCGGCGAACATCTCTCGATAGGCCCGCGCGACCCGTGCTGGAGTATCCGACAGTCCTTGGCGATTGGGATTCTCTCCAACTGCCAGCAACAGTTCGCGGACCGCCGCCTCGGCCCGGTCCTGGTCGAACTCAGAGATGTCGAGTGCGATCGCGTCGCGCTTCGGCATGAAAGCTCCGTCTGTCAGTCGGCCGTCTGCCGATAGGTGGGATCCTCACCCGGCTCATCCTGGGAGCCGGAGCCCGAATGGGCGGGCGAAGGGAAGGCCTGGTGCTGCGGAGGCTGGTGCCCGGGATGCTGTGCTGAATTTCCCCATCCGGGCGGCGGCGGGTACCAGTAACCCTGCTGCTGGGGTCGCTGCTGCTGAGGTTGGTGCTGCTGGGGTTGCTGCTGCTGGGGTTGAGGCGGCGGCCAGCCCGGGGCATGCCAGCCAGACGGCGCTCCGTAGTTGGGTTGCGCAGGACCGTTCTGAACGTGGTGGCGTCCGGTTGGGTGGGCACCATTGCCGTTGTTGTCCGGGCTCTGCTGGGCATGCACGGCGCTGGCCGCGGCTATCGCATTCTTGTACGCGGGCTCCGGCACCGGCTGCGGCCAGGGTTCCCCCCGCTCGATGGCCAACTCACCCGGGGTTTTGATGGGCGGCTTGTCTGAGGGGATTCGCCCACCGAAATCGTCGAACACCGTCAGGCGCGGACGCTTCTGGATTCCGGAGAATATGACCTCAAGTTCAGCGCGATGCAGCGTTTCCTTTTCCAGGAGTTCCGCGGCAAGCACGTCGAGCACGTCGCGGTGCTCGGTCAGGATCGCCCATGCCTCGTCGTGCGCGGATTCGATCAGCTTGCGTACCTCGTCGTCGATGTCGCGGGCCACCTCGTGGCTGTAATCCGCCTGGGTGCCCATGGTGCGGCCCAGGAATGGGTCGCCGTGTTCGGTGCCGTAGCGCACCGCACCCAGTTTGGAGCTCATGCCGTACTCGGTGACCATCGCGCGCGCGATCTTGGTGGCCTGCTCAATATCGGAGACCGCTCCGGTGGTCGGCTCGCGGAACACCAACTCCTCAGCGGCCCGACCACCCATGGCGAACACGAGTCGGGCAATCATTTCCGACCGGGTCATCAAGCCCTTGTCGTCCTCGGGTACCGACACCGCGTGCCCACCGGTGCGGCCGCGGGCCAGGATCGTAACTTTATAAATCGGCTCGATATCGGACATCGCCCACGCCGCCAGGGTGTGGCCGCCCTCGTGGTAGGCGGTGATCTTCTTCTCCGTCTCGCTGATGATCCGACTCTTGCGACGCGGGCCGCCGATGACCCGGTCGACGGCCTCTTCCAGCGCGGCCCCGGTGATGACGGTCCCGTTCTCGCGGGCCGTAAGTAGGGCGGCCTCGTTGATCACGTTGGCCAGGTCGGCGCCGGACATCCCTACGGTCCGTTTGGCCAGGCCGTCCAGATCGGCCCCCGGCGCCAGCGGTTTGCCCTGCGAATGCACCCGCAGCACCGCCTTGCGGCCGGCCAGATCAGGCGAGGAGACCGGGATCTGGCGATCGAATCGGCCCGGGCGGAGCAGCGCCGGATCGAGAATGTCGGGCCGGTTCGTCGCTGCGATGAGGATTACGCCCTCTCGCTCACCGAACCCGTCCATCTCGACGAGCAGTTGGTTGAGGGTCTGCTCACGTTCGTCATGGCCGCCGCCGAGTCCGGCGCCGCGTTGGCGGCCCACGGCGTCGATCTCGTCGACGAAGATGATCGACGGCGAGTTCTGCTTGGCCTGTTCAAACATGTCGCGCACGCGGGAGGCGCCGACACCCACGAACATCTCCACGAAGTCCGACCCGGAGATCGTGAAGAATGGAACCCCGGCCTCCCCTGCCACGGCCCGGGCCAACAGCGTCTTGCCGGTCCCGGGCGGACCGTAGAGCAGCACGCCCTTGGGGATCTTGGCGCCGAGCGCCTGGTATCGGCTGGGGTTCTGCAGGAAATCCTTGATTTCGTACAGTTCTTCGACGGCCTCGTCGGCGCCGGCGACGTCGGCAAAAGTGGTCGTCGGCATGTCCTTGGTCAGTAGCTTGGCCTTGGACTTGCCGAAGCCGAAGCCCATCCGGCCGCCGGTCTGCATGCGGGAGAACAGGACGAATAACCCCACTAGGAGTAACAGCGGCAGCATGTAAATCAGCAGGGTGCCCAGCATGCTGGGCTGGTTGACGGTGGTATTGGACTTGATGCCCTTGCCGTTCAACGCGTCGAAAAGCGGAACCGCGTAACCGGTCGGATACTTAGCGATGACCTTGGTCGACTTGGCGGTCTCGTCGGTGGCGCTCTTCAACTCCAACCGCAACTGCTGTTCGCGGTCATCGATCTGGGCGGATTTCACGTTGTCGGCGTTAATCTGAGCCACGGCCACCGAGGTATCGATCGGCTTGTAGCCGCGGGTGTCGTCACTGAAGAAGACGAACAACCAACCCAGCAGCAACACAGCGGAGATCACCGTCAGTGTGCGGATAACAGTTTTCCGGTTCATCCAACGTCGACCCCGGGGGCCCGTCCTTCCGATCTACTCAGCCTGGAACATTCAGGCTACCGCTACCCCAACGCACGGTGATGCCCCGAGGGTTTCCGTCACCGATTGGTTCCCATTCGCCGCACCGGGTGGGGACGGAATCGCGTTTGTGCTTGGCTGGGCCGATGACCACACCGATCGAACGTTTCATCGACGTCAACGGCGTTCGGTTACGGGTTCTCGAGGCCGGCCCCCCGGATGGACCGACCGTGATCCTGGCCCACGGCTTCCCGGAACTGGCCTATTCCTGGCGGCACCAGATTCCCACTCTGGCCGCAGCCGGCTACCACGTACTGGCGCCCGACCAGCGCGGCTATGGCGGATCAACGCGCCCCGCCACGATCGAGTCCTACGACATCGTGGCACTGACGGGTGACCTGATCGGACTGCTTGACGCGGTCGGTGCCGAGCGTGGCGCTTTCGTCGGCCACGACTGGGGCGCCGTCCTGGCCTGGAGCACCCCACTGCTGCACCCTGACCGGGTCGTCGCCGTGGCGGGCTTGAGCATGCCGCCATTGCCGCGACCCCGGACGCCGCCGACCGAGGCGTTCCGCCGGATCTTCGGAGACAATTTTTTTTACATGCTTTATTTCCAGCAGGCCGGCGTAGCCGACGCCGAGCTGGCCGCCGATCCGCACCGCAGCATGCGGCGGATGCTGGGCGGGATGCGGGCACCGCAGGACGAATCAACGGCGTTGCGAATGCTGGATCCCGGAAAACAGGGATTCATCGACCGGCTGCCCGAACCGGACCTACTGCCCGACTGGCTCAGTGCCGCCGAACTCGACCATTACGTCGCCGAGTTCAGCCGCACCGGCTTCACGGGGGCGCTCAACTGGTATCGCAATTACGAGCGAAATTGGGACATCATGGCTCATCCCGCCGCCGAGACCATCAGCGCACCGGCGCTTTTCGTGGGCGGCACCGATGACCCGGTGCTGAGTTTCACCCGAATCGATCGGGCCCGCGAGGTCGCCGTCGGGCCTTACCGGCAGGTGCTACTCGACGGTGCCGGGCATTGGATCCAACAGGAGCGGCCCGACGAGATCAACAACGAACTGCTGACGCTGCTGTCGGGGCTGGACTGGTCGTAAGTCCGCCAGTCCGCCAGCGGCGAAATCCGCGCGCTACGGTTAATGATGGCTGCAACCGCAAGTCCGCGCCGTGCCGTGGTCGGCGCCGCGGCGGTACTGATCACCGTCACTGTGGCCGGGGGCAGTCTCGCAGGGTGTGACTCGCAAGCGGGTTCGGCCACGTCGAGCAGTCCACGCCAGGTCACCGTCATCGGCTCCGGCCAGGTGCAGGGGGCTCCCGACACGCTGACCGCGCAGGTGGGGATCGAGGTGGTTGCCCCGGATGCGACGGCCGCGATGAATCAGACCAGCGATCGCCAGCGGGCGGTGATCGATTCCCTGACCGCCGGCGGGACCGACGCCAAGGACATCAGCACGACCGGGGTGAACCTGCAACCGCAGTACGGGGAGAACTCGACGGTCACCGGATACCGGGCGGCCAACACGATTTCGGTGCGGGTGCGCGACCTCGACGCCGCTCCGGGCACGCTGGCCACCATCATCGACGCCGGCGGCGATGCCACCCGAATCAACTCCGTCAGCTTCTCGATCGAGGACGACTCCAAACTGCTTAGCGACGCCCGAACCAAGGCTTTCGAGGACGCCAAAGGCCGGGCGCAGCAGTATGCGGAGTTGTCCGAGTTATCGCTGGGCACGATCATCTCGATCTCGGAGACACCCGGTGGCGGACCACCCATGCCGGTGCCGATGCCACGCGCCGACGCGATGGCCGCCGCAGTACCACTGGAACCCGGCGAGCAGACCGTCAGCTTCTCGGTCACTGCGATTTGGGAACTGACCTAAACGGATCGGATGTCGCAGACAGACCGCGGCCGAGTTGTGAATTCGCTAGTGCTGGTAGACCTTCGGATCCAGGGTGCCGATGTAGGGCAGGTCCCGATACCGCTCGGCGTAATCCAGTCCGTAGCCGACGACGAACTCGTTGGGGATGTCGAAACCGATGTAGGCGATGTCCAGGTCGCCGCGCACCGCGTCGGGTTTTCGTAGCAGCGTGCACACCCGAAGGGAACGCGGGTGCCGTGTTGCCAGGTTGCGCAGTAACCAGGACAACGTCAGGCCGGAATCGACGATGTCCTCGACGATCAGCACGTCCCGATCGGCGATGTCGCGATCAAGATCTTTGAGGATGCGCACCACCCCGGAGGACGACGTCGACGATCCGTAGGAGCTCACGGCCATAAACTCCAACTGGGTGGGGACCGGGATCGCTCGCGCCAGATCGGTGACAAACATGACCGCCCCCTTGAGGACTGTCACCAGGAGCAGGTCCTGGTCGGCCAGCGCCTCGGCGTAGTCGCCACCCACCTGGGCGCCGAGTTCGGCGGTCCGGGCCGCAATCTGCTCGGCAGAAACCAGAACCGACTTGATGTCCCCGGCATACAGCTCATGCGCTGACACGAGCACAGCGTGCCATGCCCGGACCCGATACGGACAATCAGACCGGTTCTCGGCGCAGCGTCAGAATGGCACCGCCGCGCTGCGCCAACAGCCTGGTGTAGGGCAGGTCGGAACCCACCGCCACCGGGCCCTGGCCCCGCCACGCCGTCACCAGGGCATCGACCGCCCGGATCTGGGGGTCGGTTAGCCGATGTGCGCCGCCCGCGAGCAGCCAGGCCCGAATCACCCGGCGGCGAAGTGCGGCAGATAAATCCTGGATTGCGGTGACGTTCAGGCCGCCACCGAACCGGGCCCCCAACAGGTGATGCTCGGCCAGGTCGTCGAGTGCATCGGTGTCCTCCCGGAGCGCCGACGCGGTCCGGGCCAGCGCTTCGGCAACTCCGCCGCCCAGTACCTGTTCCAACAACGGAAGGACCTCGGTGCGCAGGCGCACCCGGGTAAACCGGGAGTCGCTGTTGTGCGGGTCCTCCCAAGGGCTCAGACCAAGTTCGACACAGGCGGCCCGGGTACTGATCCGGCGCTGTCCGAGTAGGGGGCGGTACCACGGCGGGTCGCTGGGCCGCATCCCGGCGATCGAGCGCGCCCCGGAGCCGCGCCCGAGGCCCAGCAACACCGTTTCGGCCTGGTCGTCCAGGGTGTGGCCGAGCAGCACCGGCATGCCCTTCCGGGCCGCGTCAAGGGCCCGGTATCGGGCGCTTCGGGCGGCAGCCTCCGGCCCACCGGTGCTACCGACCTGGACGCGCAGCACCTCGGCCCGCACGCAGCCGAGGCCGATGGCCTGCTCTGCGGCGGTCGCGGCAACGGACTCGGAACCGTGCTGCAGGCCATGATCGACGATCAGCGCCGTCGTCGGCAGCGTCGCGGCCGCAGCAGCGGCCAGCGCCAGCGAGTCGGGCCCCCCGGACACTGCAACACACCAGGACTGCGCGTCGGAGAGCCAGGTCGCGGCGAAGTCGGCGAGCACCGCGCGCAACCCGGCTACAGCACCCGGTCGATCCACCGCTGTGGATTCTCGATCTCGTCGGGAAACGGCAGGGTGTGCGGCCCAGTCCACACTGCATTGAAACGCGCCATCCCGACGCGGCTGACCACGTGGTCAACGAAAGCCTTGCCACGGGTGTACTGGCTGATTTTCGCGTCCACACCCAGCAGGGCGCGAACCAGCCGTTGCACGGGCGGCTGCGCACGTTGCCGGCGGTCATCAAAGCGGCGGCGGATGAGTTTCACCGAAGGCACCACGGTGGGACCGACGGCGTCCATCACGTGGTCCGCGTGACCTTCCAGCAGTGTGCCGAGCACCAGAAGCTTGTCGAGCGCCGCGCGTTGCGGTTCGGTTTGCACCGCACGCACCAGCCCCAACACGCCGGCACTGCTGGGATCGGCGTGTCCCGCGCTCACGCTGCGGCGATCCTTGACGAAGTCCGCGAGCCGGCCAATAACTTTGCCGACATCATCGCCATGGGTGGAAGTGATCACTGCCAGCGCCCGCGACATGTATTGGGTCAGCCAGGGATTGGCTGTGAACTGAACACGATGGGTGACCTCGTGCAGGCACACCCACAGCCGAAAGTCCTTGGGCACCAGTCGAAGTTGGCGTTCCACGGAGATCACATTGGGGTAGACCAAGAGCAGACAACCGCCGTCGTCGTCGGCGAACGGATCGTATTGCCCGAGGATGCCCGAAGATACGAACGCCAACACCGCGCCGGTCTGGGCGCCGGCGAGTCGACCGGAGACGACGCTGCCCGGCGTATCGGAGCCACCGGTCATCACCCGCATAGAGTTCGACGCGGCGCGGATCCACTCCTCGCGGTTGACGATGCGGGCTTCGGCCACCGGACCGTCGCCGAACAGGCCGGTGACGTCGCGGACCGGACCCTCGGCGGCGCGGGCGCACTCGGTGAGGTCGGCGATCGCCTGCCGACGGGTGTAGTCGGTGGCGGGCGGACCGGGACGGGCCAGCCGGGCACCCACCGTGCTCGCGAACCGCCAATCAACCGCTTTGCCCGCAGACAGCTCAGAAGCCCGGCTCATATCTTCCTGCCGGGCAGCCGGCTCATGACCGACAGCCGCAGGTGCGCAGCAATCCAGCTAGCGCATCGATGGCGGTTCGTCCCTCAATCCCGGCATTGTTGGAGATGAACGTGAACGTCAGCACCCTGTCATCGGAATCGGTGACGATTCCGGCCAACGAGTTGATCTTGGTGAGCGAGCCGGTCTTGGCTCGCAGCCAACCTGCCGGCGACTTCACCGGATCACCGCCCACGAACCGGTTCGACAGGGTGCCACTACCGCCGGCGATCGGCAGCAGATCCACCATCGGCCTCAGCACCGGTTGATCAGGACCGGCGGCCGCATTAACTACCTCGTCGAGGGTTTTTGCGGTCAACAGATTGACCACCGAGAGCCCGCTGGAATCCACCAGCGAAGCCCCGGCCATGTCGATATCAATGGCTGCCAGTTTTGCCACCACCGCGTCGACGGCCCCGGCGAAACTCAATGGCCGTGAGGTTGCCTGCGCCACCTCACGGCCGATGGTCTCGGCCATCACATTGTCCGAGGCGTTCATCATCTCCAGCAGACGCACCATCAAGGGAGGGGACTGCACCGATGCCAGTTGGCGGCCACCGGGCGGGCCGGGTGCGAAGGTGACCCGGGCCGGATCGATGCCAAGGGCCACAGCGAGCGCGCGACCAGCGTCCAGCGCCGGAGTCGGCGATCGTCGGGATTCCAGCGTGGTCGGCTGAATCCGTCCGGCATCGAGCATCACCGACTGGATCGGGGCGATGTCCCCGCCCCAGATATCAGCGGGATCCCAGCCAGGGGCCATATCGGGGCCGGTGAACAGCGAGGTATCCACCTGCACCGCGGTCGCCGTGATGCCGCTCTCGCGGACCTGGTCGGCGAGATCGGCGATCCGGGCAGCACCGCGGTACCAGGTTTCCGTACCGGGCGGGGCTGCCGACAACGTCGGATCACCCCCGCCGACGAGCACAACGACGCCCGGCATCCGACTCTGATCGGCCGCCCGGACAGTCGTGGAGATGGTGGCGTCGCGGTCAAGGGTGAGCAGCGCGGCAGCCGTGGTCAGCACCTTGTTGGTCGATGCCGGCTGCATCGGGAGGTCGGCGCGTTGCTCCCACAACTGCTGACCGGTCTTGGCGTCGGTGATCCGGCCGCCGAGGTTGCCGAGGTTGGGATCGGCGACCGCCGCGGCCAGCGCGGCGGTCAGGCCGGGGGTGGTCGGCACCGTCGCCGAGTCGGGCACCGACACCACCGCCGGGTTGGCGCTGGCCGCCTGTCGCGGCGGTGGGACCTGGGCATTGCTTTTACCCCCGGACGTCAGCAGCGCCGCCGCAGCAACGACCACGGTGACCAGCCCGATAATTGCCGCCGCTAGCACCACATTGGTGCCGCGCGTTGGTGAGCGAACCATCACCCTCCTGCCCGCGTTCGAAAACCTGATCCCGAGAACCCGATCACATTCCTATTGTGCCCAATGGGTCCGTAACCAAGGGTAACGCTCGGATAGGCTCATCACCGTCGCCGCCGGGCGGCCGGAGTGGCGGTGAGGAGTAGCGCGGTGCAATTCGACGTAACGATCGAAGTACCGAAAGGCCAGCGCAACAAGTACGAAGTCGACCACAAGACGGGCCGGTTACGCCTGGACCGTTATCTGTACACGCCAATGGGGTATCCCACCGACTACGGCTACATCGAGGAAACTCTCGGCGAAGACGGCGACCCATTGGACGCGTTGATGCTGCTGCCGGAGTCGGTGCACCCAGGTGTCATCGTGCAAGGCCGCGCGGTGGGAATGTTCAAAATGGTGGATGACGCCGGCGGCGACGACAAAGTGATCTGCGTACCGGCTGGCGACCACCGCTGGGATCACATCAACGACCTCGCCGACGTGCCCGCTGACGAACTCGACGCCATCAAACACTTCTTCATTCATTACAAAGATCTCGAACCGGGAAAGTTCGTCGAGGGCGCCGATTTCGTCGGGCGAGCCGAGGCCGAAGCCGAGGTGAAGCGTTCCAGGCTCCGATTCGCCGCCGAGGGGCACTGAGGCAATTCGGGGTGCCGCCGCGGGGCACTGAGGCAATTCGGGGTGCCGCCGCGGGGCACTGAGGCAATTCGGGGTGCCGCCGCGGGGCACTGAGGCAATTCGGGGTGCCGCCGCGGGGCACTGAGGCAATTCGGGGTGCCGCCGCGGGGCACTGAGGCAATTCGGGGTGCCGCCGCGGGGCACTGAGGCAATTCGGGGTGCCGCCGCGGGGCACTGAGGCAATTCGGGGTCACTTTTCGCCCCGAGAGTTTTCTCGGTCGTAACGCGCGGTAACGCAGTTGTGGCATGCGTTTTCCATGATTGCCCCATGTTGTTGCATCAAGGTATCGGGCTGGAGGCCTTCAACCTGCTGCCCACCCGCAGGGCCGTTCACGCTCTGTACGAGTGCACCAACAGCCTGACGGCAGCGGTAGGCATTGCCAAAGGGCGCCCGTACACCAATCATGCCGGGCTGTTCGGGAAAGCGGATGCCTCGCTGTTCTCGCTGTCCGAGGACGCCTTCGACGAAATCATGGCGGCCCACCCCAGAGTGGGGAGTCGGCCCGGCAGCGCCTACTCCCATGCCGAGCAATGCGCGTTATTCGACCACCGCCCGGCCATGATGCGCCTGCTCGACGACACGGCGAGGCGCTATGCAGAAAACTTCGGCTTCGAATTCGTCATGCATGTCTGCCCCGGAACCGAACTCACCCGGCGGACCAACACGGCTCCGGAGTTGATCGCCGCCATCACCGACCGCATGCACAACGACCCTGAGACCGAGCGCAAGATTGTTCGCGACGAGATCGCCAAGCTCAACCGCAGCAGACTCGAGCGGATGCTCGGTCCCGAGGGCGGCTACGACAACTGGCTGTGATTGGCCGGTCGATCGCCAAACGACGACGCCACGGGCGGGCCGGCATCAGCGGGAATCGAGGATCCGCGACCTGATGAGACTTGCGCCCATCGTGATGAGCAGCGTCACCACGATCACCGCTAAGCTCAGCAGGGTCGGTATCTCCGGCACGTTGACCGCTTCGCCACCATTGACGAACGGCAGCTCATTCTCGTGCAATGCATGCAGCAGGAGCTTGACGCCGATGAAGAACAGGATGACGGCTAGACCCTGAGACAGGTAGACAAGTCGGTTGAGCAGGTCGCCGAGCAGGAAATACAACTGCCTTAGCCCCATCAGCGCAAACACGTTCGCGGTGAATACCAGGTAGGGCTCACTGGTCAGGCCGTAGATTGCCGGGATCGAATCCACGGCGAACAACAGATCAGTGGTCGCCAACGCGACGATCACCAGGAACATCGGCGTCATGACCCTTTTGCGGTCTCGTTTGACGTAAAGCTTGAGGCCGTCCCAGGTGTCGGTGGTGTTGAGGTAATTTTTGGCGAAACGCACCACCGCATTGTCGGCATCATCGGTGTGGTCGGTGTCGCGAACCAAACGAATCGCGGTGAACACCAGGAAGGCTCCGAAAAGGTAGAAAATCCAGGAGAACTTTTGGATCGCAACGGCTCCCAGCGCGATGAAGATTCCACGGAAGACCAGTGCGAGCACGATCCCCACCAGCAGTGCCTGCTGCTGGTGGATCTTCGGCACCTTGAAGCTCGCCATGATGATCACGAAAATGAAAAGGTTGTCGATCGACAGGCTGTACTCGGTGAGCCAGCCGGCGTAGAACTCAAGCCCGAACTGGCCGCCATGGAAATTCCACACCCAGATTCCGAACAGCACCGCCAGACCGATGTAGAAGCCCAACGCGGTCAGGCATTCCCGCCGGGTCGGCTCATGGGGCCGCCGCGCGAACACCAACACGTCAACCAGGAGCACCGCGAGCGTGATGCCCAGGGTGATGGCCCATTCGATGGCGGACACACTCACTGCGGAGGCCTCCGGCCTTCATGCGACGCCCGAGGTCTCCTCCACCGCCGGGGCGACCCGGGGTGACGCCACCGTGGCAGGGAACGCTGTCCTCGACTTCTGAGTGTCCCAGGCATAAGCCCTCGGCGCGACACCGGGGCATCGGGGACGTTGAACGCCTAGGATTCCCAACCGTGGTGATGCCCGAGATCCCTGATCACTATCTGCGATCCGGGCAAGCCCCGCCGCCGCGGACCCTGGTGGACATCCTCTACGACACCGCGGCCCGCTACCCGGACGCCCCGGGGATCGACGACGGCGCAGTACAACTCACCTATTCGGAAATGGTCGTCGACATCGAGCAGGGTGCGCGGTGGCTGGCCGCTCGCGGAATCGGGCGCGGCGACCGGATCGGGATCCGGATGCCGTCGGGCAGCTATTCGCTGTACATGGCGGTCCTCTCTGTCCTGGCCGCCGGAGCGAGCTACGTGCCGGTGGACGCCGACGACCCCGAAGAGCGGGCCACGCTGGTGTTCGGCGAGGCTGCGGTCGCCGGGGTGATCACCGAGGCCGGCCTGATCCGCGGCCCGGGTTCCTCGCGCGGTTGGACTGCCGCCCCGCCGGCGGTCGGCGACGACGCCTGGATCATCTTCAC
>Ga0210003_1000322_pt1 | contig 42843 bp, 32 predicted proteins | sample LantaG_FD_182804 | JGI IMG/M metagenome (GOLD analysis project Ga0210003, IMG submission 182804) | Deep subsurface microbial communities from Baltic Sea to uncover new lineages of life (NeLLi) - Landsort_02402 metaG (SPAdes) (version 2) | ecosystem: Environmental > Aquatic > Marine > Oceanic >...
TGGATAGATCCGGGTTATTGGTACCGGTTTCTTTTCTCTTTTCTGCATAACTATCTCCTGTGTCACTGATTTTTACCTCTTCAAAAGCCTTAGCTATACTTTCTGAACTTACTCCGGAATCCTCCAGTTTTTCCTTTAACTTTTCCTCTATACTGGCAAAACTTAATTCTCTTACCACCTTAAAACTGTTTCCCTCTGACCATACGCCGCTGCCATTAACATCAACTGCCTGCACAAACCATATATACTCCTGACCGTTTGTTAACCTGTTTTTTGCACACGGTGTCCAGGAGAGAGCGGAGCCTTTTATATCTTTCATTAATACCGGATCTTCCTGGCTCTTTTTTTCTTCATAAGATAAACCCAAACTAAATCTGTCTGCCTTAAAAACAGCGATCCTGTATCCTGCTGCCCATGAAACTGCTGTCCATGAGAAAGTTGGACAGCTCTGGTCAATAATTGCCATACCAGTTTTTTCACCTGGTGAAACTGTTACCGGGTCCTGACCATCTGCCCAGACCAGAGAAACCATAAAAATCAAAAGAATAATAATTAAAATTTTTCTCATATTCCCCTCCAGATTTATAATAAAAGCTTTAAATTAAAATTTCAATAAATATTTGAAAAAAAATAGTAAACATTTTTGTAGCTTGCCCTCTTTTGTTAATCAAATTCAAAATTTATGTTATAATACACTATATTATTAGGAGAGACTTATGATAAGTCAGGAAAAATTTACAATTAAAGCAAATAATGCAATTGAAAAGAGCGTTCAATATGCTCAAGAGTATGGAAATCAGGAGATCGCTCCTCTTCACCTTTGCAAAAGTATTCTATCTGATAAAGAAAATATAGTTTTTGAAACAATAAAAAAAATCGGAGCTGAAGTTTATAAAATTTCTATTCAAATCGATGAAGAACTACTAAAATTGCCCAAAGTTGGAGGAGGAGAAAAATATGCGAGTAGAGATTTCAAAACAATTTTAGATAGATCTTTTGAAATAGCAAATCAGTTTAAAGATGAATATATTTCTACTGAACATCTCTTCCTTAGTATACTGGATTTAAAAGGCACAGCTTCCCAGATTTTAAAATCAAACGGAATAGACAAAGATAACTTTTTAAAAGCTTTAATGGAAATTAGAGGTGATCATAAAATTACAGACCAAAATCCAGAGGAAAAAATTCAGGCATTAAAAAAATATGGAAAAGATCTTGTCCAGCTTGGCAGAGAAGGTAAACTTGACCCTGTGATTGGAAGAGACGAAGAGATAAGAAGACTTATGCAGGTACTTGGGAGAAGGACAAAAAACAATCCTGTATTGATAGGAGAAGCAGGAGTTGGTAAAACAGCTATTGTTGAAGGTATAGCATTAAGGATTGTACATAAAGATGTTCCTGAAACTTTAAAAAATAAAAAAATCATAGCACTTGATATTGGTACTCTTCTTGCAGGAACAAAATACAGGGGTGAATTCGAGAACAGATTAAAAGCAGTAATAAAAGAAGTAACAAAATCTAGCGGGGAAATAATACTTTTTATTGACGAAGTTCATACAATTGTAGGAGCTGGCGCTGCAGAAGGAGCAGTAGATGCTTCAAATATGCTTAAACCTGCTCTATCAAGAGGAGAATTACGCTTAATTGGTGCAACAACCCTTAATGAATATAAAAAATATATTGAAAAAGACCCTGCATTTGAAAGAAGATTCCAACCCGTTTTTGTAAAAGAACCATCTATTGAAGATACAATTTCTATCTTAAGAGGGCTAAAAGAAAAGTATGAAATCCATCATGGTATAAAAATAGCAGATGCAGCTTTAATTTCTGCAGCAACACTTTCGGATAGATACATTGCGGATCGCTTCCTTCCAGATAAAGCAATTGACCTGGTTGATGAAGCATCTTCCAAATTGAGAATTGAGATGGATTCAAGCCCTGAAGAGCTCGATGAATTGGTAAGGAAAATAATACAGAAAGAAATCGAACGCCAGGCACTGAAAAAAGAAAACAGCGCAGATTGCAGAGAAAAACTAAAGACATTAATTGATGAACTTGAAAACTTAAAAATAAAAAGAGATAAAATAAAAACACAATGGAACCTTGAAAAATCTTTAATGAATAAATTAAGTGTTTTAAAAGAGGAAATCGATCATTTAAAAAATCAACAGAAAGAAGCAGAAAGAAAAACTGATTATGCTCTTGCAGCCCAGATACAATATGAAAAAATCCCTGGAAAAAACAGAGAAATTGAAAACACTCAGAACAAACTATCAAAAATTCAGAAAGAGAAAAAGATTATAAAAGAAGAAATAAATGAGGAAGATATTGCTGAAGTAGTTTCTAAGTGGACAGGTATTCCTGTGAATAAACTATTAAAAGGGGAAAAAGAAAAACTTCTAAAAATGGAAGAGAGTCTGAAAAAAAGAGTCAGAGGGCAGAGCGAAGCTGTAAATGCTGTATCAAGGGTAATACGTCGTTCAAAAGCAGGACTTCAAGACCATAAAAGACCCATTGGCTCATTTTTATTTCTCGGGCCTACAGGGGTTGGCAAAACTGAGTTAGCAAAGGCTTTAGCTGAATTTATATTTAATAGCGAAAAAACAATGGTTAGAATTGATATGTCCGAATATATGGAAAAGCATTCAATATCAAAACTAATAGGAGCTCCTCCTGGATATATAGGATATGATGAAGGTGGTCAATTAACAGAAAGAATCAAGAGAAGACCTTATTCTTTAATACTTTTAGATGAGATTGAAAAAGCTCATCCAGATATATTTAATATTTTACTACAAATGCTTGATGACGGAAGATTAACTGATGCTAAAGGTAAAACTGTTAATTTTAGTAATACAATTATTATTATGACATCCAATTTGGGTTCTGAATTTATTCTTGAGAAAAGAGATTACAAAGAAATTAAAAGAGAAATAGATGAACTATTATTTAAAAACTTTAAGCCTGAATTCCTCAATAGGATTGACGAAATCATTACATTTAGGCCCTTAAGTTTAGAAGCAATAAAGGAAATAACTCTTATAGAGATCAAAAAATTATCAAACCTGTTAAAACCATCAAAAATATCAATTGATATCAGTGATAATGCAATTTTAAAACTCTCTGAACTTGGATACATTCCAGCACTTGGTGCAAGGCCATTGAAAAGGGTTATTCAGCAGGAAATCCAGGATAAGTTATCAACTCTTATACTGGAGGAGAAACTCCTCCCAAATACAACAATAAAAATTGATTACAGGAAAGATAAATTTGTTTTTGAGTAAGATTCTGGGGTCAGGTCTTGTATTTTGCATTTATGATAAAATTTAAGTATTTCATGTTCATTGGGTATATGCAAAATACAAGACCTGACCCCATTACTCATGGTACAATGACATTATTAAAAATTTCAGTAATAATGTCATCAGTAGTCATCTCTTCTGCTTCAGCTTCATATGAAAGAATAATTCTATGCCTTAAAACATCTCTTCCTATCATCTTCACATCTTCTGGAGTCACATAAGCTCTTCTTCTTATAAAAGCAAGGGCTTTTGCTGTTTCAGTCAAATAAATCGATGCTCTTGGAGAAGCACCAAACTGAATAAGATTTTTTAATTTTGCAACTCCCGATTCTTCAGGATATCTGGTTGCAAAAACCAGATTAATAATATAATCCTTTATTTTCTCATCAACATAAACCATTTTATAAGATTTACCAACCCTAAAAATATCATCCTTTGAACAAACAGTTTTGACATTCAGATTGTTTTTTGTTGTCATTCTTTCCACAATTGCCTTTTCTTCCTCTTTTGAAGGATAGGTGATTTTTATTTTTAATAAAAATCTATCTATTTGGGCTTCAGGCAATGGATATGTACCTTCCTGTTCAATTGGATTTTGAGTTGCCATTACCATGAAAGGAGGTTCTATTTTATGACTTTTTTCACCTATGGTTACTTGCAGTTCCTGCATTGCTTCAAGTAATGCACTTTGAACCTTTGCAGGAGCTCTATTTATTTCATCTGCTAAAAGCAAATTTGAGAAAACAGGACCTTTTCTTGTATAAAAATCGGATGTTTTAGGGTTAAACACAAGTGTTCCTGTTAAATCAGCTGGAAGCAAATCAGGAGTAAACTGAATTCTATTAAATTTTAGATCAATTACTTTTGCAAGAGTTCTAACAGCAAGTGTTTTTGCCAGTCCAGGCACACCCTCTAAGAGGACATGGCCTGAAACCATCAATGCAATCATCATCTTTTCTAATAATCCTTTTTGGCCCACTATAACTTTCCCCATTTCCATAAGTATTTTATCTATAATCTGGCTTTCCTCATTAATTTTTTCATTCATATATGAAATATCCTGGTTCATTTAAACCTCCTAACCATTTTGTAATCTATAATCAATGCCTCTTATTTCAACAGCTTCTGTCATCTCATATAACCTGCTTCTTATTCGATCACCAACTCTTTGAGATAAAGACTCCCCTCCATCTGAGGTGTTATCAAAATAATTTGTAGCACATATTGTTATTTTTTTATTATTATATCTTCTATTAAATAGATAATAGATATTGTCATAAACCCAGGGGCTTATTTTAGAAGCTCCTAATTCATCAAATAACAAAAGCTCAACCTCAGATAGCTTATTAATTAATTGATTTATACTTGAGAAATCTCTGGAAGCAACGTCTTGACCAGAACGCATTTCTCTAACAAGATCATTCCAATCAATATAAAAAACATCTATATTTTCAAACCTCTTCATTAATTCTGTTGCAATTGAACACAACAACCGGGTTTTTCCAATACCTACAGGACCTTGAAACAAAATCCCGTCATAAACACCAGGATAATTATCAATAAATTTTCTTGCTTCTTTTTTTGCCTTTTCCTGAGATGGATTATTTGGATCAGGTTTATATATTTTGAGTTCAGCACCTAAAAATCTAGGGGGAATATTAGCTTTTTCACCTTTTGTTATAAAAATATCGAGATATTGGCATCTACATTTAACAGCAAGCTCTACACCATTTTTCTTCTTAACAACCCACCCAGTTCCATTACAGAATTTACATAAATTTTTCTTCAATTCAAAATCCCATAAACACCCTGTTTTTTCAAACTTTTTTTAAGCTTCATTATAGCTTTCATTTCAATTCTCCTAATCCCTTCAGGACTCATATCCATTTTCTTTGCAATCTCTCTTAATTTCATTGGCTCTTGCCCAGAAAAACCAAACCTCATTTTAATAACATTTGATTCTTTTTCATTTAGATTTTCTAAATCTTTTCTTATAAGATCATTCATTGAAATACCAAGTAAAACATCCTGTGGATCAAAAGCCTTCTGGTCTTGCAGAAAACTTGACAAATCAGGGGATTTTCCTTCACCTATCTTTTTATCAAGAGAAATAATTTCCTCTGGAACTGCAAACATCACCCTTACCTTTTTGATTGAAATTCCCAAAGCAGAGGATAATTCATCCTCTCTAGGTTTCCTCTTAAATTCTTTGTTGAGTCTAAAATAAGTCTTCTTAAATTTCAAATAATCATTATAAAATATATCTGGAAATGAAATTATATTATGATTCTTTGATAAATATCTTCTTATTTCACTTCTCACCCACCAAAGTGCGTAAGTATAAAACCTATTATCTCTAGAAGTATCAAATCTTCTCAGACCTTCAATAAGTCCCTTATTACCTTCATTTACAAGATCAAGAAGATTATCTCCTTTAAAATAGTATTTCAACGCTTCTTTAACCACAAGTTTTTGATTTGCAATAATAATTTTTTTGAATGCTTCTTTATCTCCATTTTTTGCTTTTATTATCAATTCCTTTTCTTCTTCTGCAGATAGTATAGAAATGTTCCTTACTTCTTGAAAGTATAAATTTAAAGAGTCAAGCGACTCACTTCTAATTTTTTTCTTCATCTTTAAATAATGTAGGAGACGATGATGAGAATTTCACAACTGCATTCTTTTTTTCTTCAAAAAATTTTTCTTTGCCAACAAACTCTTTTTTTAATTCTTCAAGGAAATTCGAAAATTCTTCCTGCATAATTTCCATTTTTCTTTTCATATTATAAATAATCTCAATCCCTGCAAGATTAACTCCCATTTCCCTTGATAGGTTGAGTATAAATTCTAATTTCTTAAGATCTTTCTCTAAATAAACCCTTGTATTACCTTTGGTCCTTGATGGAACCAAAAGGCCTTCTCTTTCATACAATCTCAAAGTTTGTGGATGTATATTGTATTTAGAAGCAACAGCAGAAATGAGATAAGTTTTTTCTTTCATTTTTCCATATCTGTTCTTGGGTTGTATGGAGATATATTTTCAACCTCTTTCAGCAATCTCCTAACTTCCAAATCTTTTATGGATGGGGGAACAATTTTTATTTCAATTATCATATCTCCTTTATGCTTTGTTTTAGGGTTGATTACTCCTTTAGTCTTCAAGCGTAATTTTCTACCTGAAGGGCTCTTTGGGGGAATTTTTAACAAAGCTTTTCCATCAAGTGTTGGAACCTCAATTTTTGCACCTAATGCAGCTTCTGAATAAGTTATAGGAAGTAAAATTTCTAAATTTGAACCATACCTTTTAAAAAATTTATGCGGAGTTACATTTATTGTTATTATTAAATCTCCCGGAGGGCCATTTAGTTTCCCTTCATTACCTTTTCTGTTAATTCTAACTCTTGAATTATTATCAACTCCAGCTGGTATCTTAACTTTTATTCTTGTGACCTTATCAACCCTTCCTTCCCCATTGCAAACCATACAGCTTTTCCCGGGCAAATATCCTGTACCTGCACAATTCGGACATACTGAAGCAAATCTCATAAACCCGGTTTGCTTTTGAATTCTCCCACTCCCTTTACAAACAGGACAAACTGTTCTTGAAGAATTCAGTTTAACCCCTTTTCCTTTACATGCAGAGCAAATCTCTTTTCTTACAATTTGTATCGGAGTTTCAATGCCATTTGCAGCATCTAAAAAACTCAAATTCATTGAATATCTAAGATCTTCACCCCTCTCAGGCTCTTTTGCTCTTGTTCTGTTTTGAGTCTGAAAACCACCATGCCCACCAAAAATTGTTTCAAAAATATCATTAAATGAGCTAGATCCAGTTGAAGTAAAATTAAACCCTTCAAAATCCGCACTTCTTCTTCCATTGCCAAAATGAGTTCCAACACTTCCAAAAGTATCATATTGTTTTCGCTTCTTTGGATCCTTTAAAACTTCATATGCGCCTGTGCTCTCTTTAAACTTCTTTTCAGCTACCTTGTCTCCTGGATTTAAATCAGGGTGATACTTTCTTGCTAATTTTCTATATGCTTTTTTTATTTCTGAAAGCGATGCTTTTCTACTCACTCCAAGTATTTTGTAGTAATCACTCATATATGAATTTTACTTTACAAGGCTCAAAAAATCAAGCTGGCTTATCTACGAAATTGTTTTTTAAAGTTTTCTTTATCTTCTTTTATTCCAATTATACATGCCTTTATTTTTTCAATAATATTGTATTGTGAGTTCTTAACTTTCAGTTCTTCTCCATCTTTTAATGTAATGACTGTATATGGTCCATCTTCTATCTTTTCAATAAAATCTGAATTTAATAAAAATTCAACTCCGTCTTCTCTTATTAATTTAATCATTCGAAAAAAAATACCCCCGATTTAATTATTCTTTAAAAAAAATACCTCTGATAATTTCTTGTAATTTATAAAATCATTTACCTTTTTTAAAGTATTGTAAGCTGCATTTTGTTCTGCCTGCCTTTTACTCTTACCTGTTCCTCTACCTATTTCATTGCTCTCAAAATAAATTGCTGTATAAAAAACCACATCCGGAGGTTTACCAATCTCATTCAGGATTTTATACACGGGCAAAACATTCTTATGCTTTTGAATCAATTCCTGAAGCTCTGATTTATAATCATTAATTTTAATACTCTTTTCAGGCAACTCCTCAAAAAACCCCCTAAAAAAAGGTAATACAACACTTGATGCAACTTTAAAATTTGAATCAATATATAATGCACCCACAACAGCTTCAAAAAGAGATGCTATTATTTTTTTATTATTCCTTCCATTGTGCTTATCCTCACCCTTTCCAAGTAATATATAATCTCCAAGATTAATTGATTTTGCAGCTTTAAATAAAAAATCACTAGACACAAGGTGAGCTTTTAATTTTGATAATTCACCCTCATCCGATTTTTTAAATTTTTTAAACAAATACTCAGTTACAATTAAATTTATAACAGAATCTCCAAGAAACTCAAGCTTTTCATTATTTAAAATACCCTTTTTCTTTCCTTCATTATATGATTTGTGTATTAAAGCTTTTCTTAAAATTTCTATATTTTTAAAATTATAATTTAATATTTTTTCAAGTTCATCCATTTTTATTTTACCTTCAATACAATAAAAGTTAAATCATCTCTATTAATTTTTGTCTCAGAAAACTTAATGCTAAAGTCAAGTATTTTCTGTTTTATCTCTTTAGCAGAAAATTCATGATTTTCTTGGATCAATTTTTTCAAATTATCAATACCCAACATTTCATCCTCTTCATTCATGATCTCTGACAATCCATCTGAAAACAAAAACAAAATATCTCCTTTTTTATAATTTATCTCAATCTCCTGTATCTTATCTTCTGAAAAATTTATTAAACCAATAGCCATTCCATCAGGAGATAACTCAAAACATTCTTTTTCTTCAAAACTGAAAAAAACAGCCTGTGTATGCCCTGCTCTTGCAAAGATAAATTTGTTTTCAGGAATTATAAATCTTGCCATATTCATAGTTATAAATGTTGTTTTATCAAAAGAGTCACACAAACTAGAATGGCACTCTACAATTAAAGATTTTGGAGATAATTCTTTCTTTTGAAGGAGAGTAATAATTCCTTTCATCTCAGCCATATAAAAAGCAGCAGATGTACCCTTACCTGAGACATCTGCTACAAGAATAGTCATATACTTGCCTTTTTTATAAAAATAATCAAAATAATCACCAGCAACCTCATCAGCTGGAATATTAATAGCTGCTATATCAAACTCATCAGTAATAAAATTATCTTCTGGAAGCAGCCTCAATTGAATGCCCCTTGCAATTCTTAATTCTTCTTCCAATCTCTGTTTTTCCTTTTCTTCAACTAATAGTCTACCAATCCCGGATGCCATTTCATTAAATGATTCAGCTAAATATTGAAGTTGATCTCCTGATTTTATTTTTATCCTGTATGAAAAATCACCTCTCATTATTTGTCGAATACCTTTTGTTATCTGATTTACTGATTTTGTTATAACCCTTAAAATTTTAATACCAATAAAAAATGATATTACTATAAAAACAGTAAAAAACCCAATAAGAAAATATATACCCTTTTTAATATTTACCTGTATAGACTTTGAATCTTCTCCTTTCAGTTTTAGTAAAATTTTATCATAATCAATTGCCAACAGATAATAATGTTCTTTCTCCTTTAATCTTTTTAATTTAATTTCATCAAAATCAAAGAATTTATATTTATATGGCCATGGTAATAAAAAACGATCCTCTTGTTCAGATGTAATATTTGAGATTCCATCAGCTACTGAATTAGCAGAAAATGATCCCTCCTTGCTTATTAATCTTATTTTAAAATCACTTATAGTTGATAACTCATCCAGATAAGCCTGATTAACATTCATTGCAATTAATACTGAATAGTTTGCATTTTTTTTTAAGACACCAAGATATAGTCTGTTTTTAAGCTTAAAATATCCAGAAAATTGATCCATTCTTAAATTCTTTTGCTCAAAATTATATGGGTGTTTAAAAAAACTTTTATATTCATTACCTTGTTTTTCACTTAAAATCATTAAAAGATTAGAGGGATAATATCTGTTTAATCGCTCTACTCTCTTTAGCATCTTTGCTTTATCATTTAACAAAAGATAAACATTAACATTGTTTTCATAGTCAGATAATTGCCGTTTTATCAAGTTATCCACAATAACCACACCATACTGAGCTATAATCACATAAAGTAAAAAGAAGAAAAATATTCCAATTAATATTATTGGAGTTACAATAAAAAAGAGCCCTGAAAAAATGAGTCTATTTCTTGTTTTCCATAGTAATTTTCTCTTAATAAACAAAAATGACCTTATTACTGCAACAATAATTAACACATCTAAAAAGAAGCGAAAGCTTCCCCTGAAAAACAGATATGATAAACCTGTAATTATAAACAACAGGGCAATAAAAAGATCTATTTTTTTCCATCGCTTAAACATTTTAATATTTTTTAATTATATTATTTATATAAACTAAAAACAACACCTTATTTCATAAAATATAATTGAAAAACGCATATAATTGCTATATAATCCAATTTACACTACTTTTTTTATTTTTGATTTAAGAAAAATATGAATATAGAAGAAAAAAAGTTTTTTGCTTTTCGTAAAACATTTCCAGCATATTCTCAGTGCATTTACATGAATCATGCTGCTGTGTCTCCTCTTTCGCAAAATGTAAAAAACAGCCTGATAAATTACTGGCGAAACAGATCACATATACCTGTGGATATTTACCCATCAATTATGGACACATTAGAAGAATTTAAGGAAATGATTTGCAAACTAATTCACGCAAAAAATTCTGATGAAATTGCAATTATTCCCAATACAAGCTCAGGATTAAATATAGTTGCATCAGGTTTGAAATGGAAGAAAGGTGACAGAATTATACTAAACACAATGGAATTCCCAGCTAATGTATATCCTTTTATGAACCTGGAGAAAAGGGGGATTATAATAGATTGGGTAAAACCTGTTAATGGAAAAATTCAGGTGAAAGATATTGAATCATTAGTAACAAATAAAACCCGCCTTCTTAGTATAAGTTTTGTTCAATTTATAAATGGGTTTAAAGCTGATCTTGAAGCAATTGGAAAATTGTGCAAACAAAAGGGTATATGGTTTGTTGTTGATGGTATTCAAGGTGTTGGAGCCATACCCATAGATGTTATGAAATGCAATATAGATGCCTTTGTCTCAGGTGGGCATAAATGGCTGATGTGGCCAATGGGAACAGGATTTTTATACACAAACAAAAAGCTCTTATCAAACATTCAACCCACTTATGCTGGCTGGTTATCCGTAAAGAATAGCTGGGACTTTTTTGATTATAAACTGAATTTCTTAGATACAGCAGAAAAATTCCAGCCAGGCACTCTAAATTTTATGGGTCTTGTTGCTGCTCATAAAATGTTATCAATATTTTTAGAATTAAAAATTGAAAATATTTTCCACAGGATTTTGTCTCTAACAGATATACTTATACATGGGATAAATAATCTTTCAATAAAAATAATAACACCAGAACATAAATCTATACGCTCAGGAATTATATCAATAGAAGTTCCTGACCCTGAAAAGATATTTGATGAATTATATGCTAATCATATTTTTGCAGCTTTAAGAGAAGGGATCATTCGTTTCTCAATCCATTGCACAAATACAACAGAAGATATTGAAAAAGTCCTTCGATGTCTTAAAGAGATTACAAAAAGAAACATAAAATAAACCTCACATTCATCTTGATATCAATGGTTCAATAGAGTATAATTTCACCTATTAACAGGAGAATATATGAACAAAATAAATGAATCCATTTTTAGAGAATATGATATTAGAGGTATTGTAAAGCTTGATCTTCAAGATGATGTGGTTGAAAGAATTTCTTCAGCCTGTGCTGCAATATATGTTAGAGAAAACAAAAAAACTATAGTTATAGGAATGGACGGGAGACCAAGCTCAGAACATATTAAAAACATAGTCTCAAAAACTCTTTCTAAATATGGTCTAAACATAATAGATATTGGACTTGTTCCAACCCCTGTACTTTATTATGAGGTTTTTAAAATGAATTTTGGAGGAGGTATAATTATAACTGCTTCTCACAACCCCTCAGAATACAATGGGTTTAAAATCCTTGTTGGCAAAAATGCCATGTTTGGAGATCAAATAAAAGAGATCTGTAAAATTGCAAAGAGCAATAACTTTCCAACAGAAAAACCAGGAAACATTAAAAAAAAAGACGTTACCAATGATTATATAGATTATATTATCAATGATATTAAATTAAATAAAAAAATAAAAGTTGTTGTGGATTGTGGTAATGGAACAAGTGGAATCACAGCTATTCCTATTTACAAAAAATTAGGTGCAGATGTAATTGAACTATACTCAGAAGTAGATGGGACTTTCCCCAATCATCACCCTGACCCTACTAAAATTGAGAATTTAAAAGATCTAATCTCAAAAGTTAAGGAAACTAATGCTGATCTTGGAATTGGACTTGACGGAGATGCTGACAGAATAGGAGTTGTATGTAAAAATGGGGATATTTTATGGGGTGATATGCTCATGGTTATATTTGCAAGAGATATACTTTCTAAAAAACCTGGAGAAAAGATCATCTCTGAGGTTAAGGCTTCTGAAGTGCTATACTCCGAAATAAAAAAGCATGGCGGTATTCCAATAATGTGGAAAACAGGTCATTCTTTAATAAAGAAAAAAATATTTGAAGAGAATGCAGTTCTTGCAGGTGAAATGAGTGGTCATATATTTTTTAATGACAGATGGTTCGGATTTGACGATGCAGTTTATTCTGGTGCAAGACTTCTTGAAATACTTTCAAACTCAGATAAATCTTTAACAGAGATCGTTGATACTATTCCAAAAGTATTCAATACACCTGAAATAAGAGTTGATACAACAGAAGAGGCAAAATTTAAGATAGTATCTGAGATGGTCAACCATTTCAAAAAAGAATATGAAGTGATTGATATTGATGGAGGAAGGATTAAATTCCCTCATGGCTGGGCTCTTATAAGAGCATCAAATACTCAGCCTTCACTTGTAATTAGATTTGAAGCGGATTCAGAAGAACATCTGAAAGAAATAGAGGGAATATTTCAACCTGTTCTCAAAAAAATAAAAGATGAGATTGAAAAACAGCTATAATAAATCAATTGGGATTGTGCCTTCTTTGAGCAATAATTTTACCCAATTGATTCATTAATTAATTTTACAACTGCCTTTTTTAAATCCTCTTTATGTACATCAAAATAGCGGAGTTTACCGGATTTATCAATGATCCAGGTGGAAGGAATGGAGGATACTTTGTAGAGTTTAGCAGTATCATCATACCACCCTTTTCCAGAACAGGAAATTCTCCAATCTATGGCTTTTTCTTTTAGAAAATCATTTAACTTTTTTTCATCGGTATCCAGGCTGATTCCAATAATTTCTAATCCCTTATCCTTATTTTCAGAGTATAGTTCTTTAAAAAAAGGTATTTCTTCTCTGCATGGAGGGCACCAGATCGCCCAGAAATCTATTAAAACTACCCGCCCCTTATAGTCAGATAGCTTAATTTTTTTACCATTAAGCAGATTTACAGCAAATTCCTTTGCATTTTCGCCAATTCCAGTATTCTTTTTTATGGTATCCAGCAGCATTAAGAATTTTTCATTGTCTTTTAGAACAAAATAAATGTTACCCTTAAGGTAATTCAAGTTGATGAATTTTCTTTCATTAATCGCCAGTGCAAGGTATTCCAATGCTTTTTCGCTATTATTTAATTTTAAATATGCTTCAGCAATACTTATGCAATTCCAGGGAGATTTCCTTTTTGCTACTTCATCTCTTTTTAGAGCAACTGCTAAAGCTTGATCATATTTCTCCATTTTCATCAGAATTTCATATTTAAAACCTAATATTTTTCTTGATTCACCTTCCAGCTTTATTGCTTCATCTATAGAGGCGATTGCTTCTGTATGTTTTTCTTCTTTTTCAAGCTGACTGGCTTTACTAAGGAGTTCTTTTACTTTAATTTTTAAATTCTTCTCTTTTGTTACTTTTATTTTTCTTACTTCTTTCTGATTGCTTTCTTTTAATTTATCAGAATTACATGCACATAAAACCAACAGTAAACATACAATTAAACCAACAATTTTATTCATTACATACTCCTTTTTTATTAAAGCCTTTTAATTATACTGGTATTTTAAATATAAATCAATCGGGGTCAGGCCTACACATTTGACATATCAAAAATTTAATTTATTAAGAGTATAGACTTGACCCTCCTAACTTGATATTATTTAGGCTTATTATTAAATTTTGGATTAAAAATGGAAAATATAATGTCTTATACTGGAGAAATTTATTCATTGCTAACAGCAGTTGTGTGGGCTTTTGCTGTAATACTGTTCAAAAAAAGCGGGGAATCTGTACATCCGATAGCTTTAAATTATTTCAAGACCTTTTTAGCAATTATACTACTTATTCCAACAATCTTTTTATTAAAAGAACAAATCTTCAGGAATGTGCCAATAAATGAATATCTCTTATTACTCTTGAGCGGAGTAACCGGGATTGGAATTTCAGACACACTATTTTTTAAGAGTTTGAACCTTATTGGTGCAGGTATGTCAGCAATTGTAGATTGTTTATATAGCCCTTTTATTATTGGTCTGTCAATAATATTTTTACATGAACGCTTGAGCATATTACAGTTAATAGGTGCATTTATGATCGTGTCAGCAGTATTAACTGGAATGACCAGGAAATCAAGGGGAAAGCTCAATAAAAAAAAGCTCTTTTATGGAGCAATATTAGGTGCAATGGCAATGGCTTTTATGGCAGTAAGTATAGTGATGATAAAACCTTTACTTAACAGATCACCTTTGTTATGGGTTACTGAGATTCGACTCATAGGCGGTATAATCTTTCTTTCTATATTTTTAATTCTCCATCCCTCAAGAAAAAAAATAATTAGTTCTATCCATGCGCCAACGAACTGGATATATACTGTTTCAGGCTCCTTTTTTGGAGCATATCTTGCCATGATGCTATGGCTTGCGGGTATGAAATATACGCTGGCTTCTACAGCTGCAGCATTGAGTCAAACAAGTAATATATTTATTTTTATATTTGCTGCAATATTCTTAAAGGAAAAGATAAATCTGCAGCGTGTAATTGCTATATTATTAGGAGTTTCAGGCGTATTTCTTGTAAGCTTCGGATAAAGGGACTTCAATTGGGGTCAGGCTTCAGCATTTGGTATATCAAAAATTTAATTTATCAAAAGTGTGTAATAGTCCATAATATATTGGACTTTTTTTTATTTCTAAAATACTTTCTTGACTTTAAAAATTAATTATAGTAATAAAATTAAATTATGTATTTTAAATGAATGAGGAAAAACTTGAATCAAAAAAAACCTGAAAATAACACCCTGCAAAAAAAGAAAAACATAAAAAACCAAAAGAAAACATTAGGCCCGCTAAATAACCTGGAAGAACATGTTAAACATGACTGGTGGAGACGTATATTTAATTCCCTTTATCTTAAGACCGATGCAGATGTAATAGACGATCAAAGCATAACCATTACTGAAATTGATATGTTTTCTGATATTCTAAAAATCTCACCCGAACATAAAATTCTTGACTTATGCTGTGGACAGGGAAGGCATTCTCTTGAACTGGCAAGGAAAGGATTTAAATATGTTGAAGGTTTAGATCGTTCTCATTACCTGATACAAAAAGCCAAAAAATGTAATAATAAAGAAGATTTAAATATAAAATTTAGGGAAGGTGATGCCAGAAAGCTTCCATATTCAAATGATACATTTGAGGTTGTTATGATATTGGGGAATAGCTTTGGCTATTTTGAGACCATACAGGATGATATGAGAGTATTAACAGAAGTGTTTAGGGTTTTGAAACCTTGGGGTAAACTTCTCATTGATATTACTGATGGAGAGTATATAATGAAAAATTTTCAACCCCGTTCTTGGGAATGGATTGACAAAAAGCTTTTTGTTTGTAGAGAGCGTTCCTTATCTTTTGATAAACAACGCCTTATATCAAGGGAAGTTATTAACCATGTTGAAAAAGGTGTTGTTGCGGATCAATTCTATGCAGAAAGGCTTTATTCTAATGAGAGCTTGATCCATCTTTTAGAAACATCAGGTTTCAGCAATGTGACCATCCATGGTGGATTGTCTCCTGACTCCAAGCGAAATCAAGATCTTGGAATGATGGAGAAACGTATAATTCTCACAACAGTTGTAAAAAAAGAATGGACTCCCATAAAAATAAAATCAAAAAAAGAGATAAGAAATGTTGCAGTAATCTTAGGCGACCCAACCAAACCAGATTCTTTAAAACCTTTATCGGTTTTTGATGACGATGATTTTTATACTATAGATAAACTGAAATCAGAATTGAGAGAACTAAAAGATTACCAGTTTGTATATTTAAACAATCATGATATCTTAACTCAGGAGTTGATGAAATTAAAAGGAAAAATTAATTTCGTTTTTAACCTGTGCGATGAAGGTTACAACAATATCTCAACAAACGAACTTCATGTCCCTGCATTATTAGAGGTACTTGGTATACTATATACAGGTTCTGGGCCACAATGCCTTGCTTTTTGTTATGACAAATCTCTTGTACGTGGAATTGCAAAAGAAATGGAAATCCCCATACCTAAAGCTTTTTTTATTAATCCTTGTGAAACTACTTTTGAGCTTCCTTTTGGGTTCCCGGTTATTATAAAGCCTAACTTTGGAGATGGAAGTTTTGGAATAACCCAGAGGAATGTTGCAAACACTTTTGAGGAACTTATAAATGCTGTTTCAGAGATCAGAGAAAAGTTTGGCTATGAAAAATCTATCCTGGTTGAAGAATTTCTGACAGGAAAAGACCTGAGTATAGCGATTATAGGGAATCCACCTGAATCATATAAAGTTTTACCCATCCTTGAGGAGGATTATTCATCTCTACCAGAAAGTTTACCAAAAATCTGTGGTTATGAAGCAAAATGGCTCCCTGAATCACCCTACTGGAATATAAAGCCAATCCCTGCTAATATATCTGAAAACACAGAGAAATTCATTGTAGAATGTTGTTTAAAGTTGTTTGAAAGGCTTGACAGTAGAGATTACTGTAGATTTGACTGGAGACTCGATATTAAAGGTAATCCAAAGCTCCTCGAGGTAAATCCAAATCCTGGCTGGTGTTGGGATGGTCATTTTGCAAAAATGGGAGAAATTGCAGGTATGTCTTATGGTTATATGCTAAAAGAAATCTTACAAACAAGTGAGCAGAGATTGAAAATCAACGAAAGAAAATAAAAGGCAGCACGCCCAATGACATTGATTTGCAAAACAAAAAAGATGATATTCCCAATAACACAGGATTACAGAATATCAAAAATAGGGCGAATCCCTTTATTCTTTAGACACCAGGATAAACTGAACGATTTCAGGTCTTGAAAACAGATGCATTGGCGGTCCCCAATAGCCAGTACCACAACTTGTGTAAATATAAGACCCATTATTTTCATAAAGACCATACGGATATTTATAAAACAATCTAACTAATATGTCCATGGGTGGAATCTGACCAGCATGGGTATGGCCGGATATCTGCAGGTCAACACCCTTTTTCACAGCCTTATCAAAACCGCCTGGACGATGATAAAGAAGGATAATGGGTTTTTTCAAATCACAACCTTTAATTGCAGAATCCAGGTCCGGACCCTTTTTAACAAACCTTTTTCCTTCATCATCTTCAAGACCAATAATCTGTAAAGTATTCAAAATCGAAATTCTCTCATTTCTCAGTACTTTTATATTTAAATCTTGAGCCAACTTTAAAAAGGTACGTATACCAGCATAGAACTCATGATTCCCAGTTACGGAGATGACCCCGTGAAAAGATTTCAATTTTTTTAAAGATTCGCAGAAATGATAATCTTTACAAGCATCCCCACTGATCAAATCACCTGTAATAACAATCAAATCAGGGTTCAAAGAATTGACTTTATCGACAATTTTTACAATCATACTGGTTGATTTATACTCTTCTAAATGAAGATCAGAAAGCTGAACAATTGAAAATCCCGACATCTCAGCAGGCAGTTTTTTTAAAGGAATAGTGATTTTTTTTACTACAGGAGAACGAGTACCATTAAAAAAAGAGTAAACAGAGATTAAGGCAACAAGCAACATAGCAATAATTGTAAAAAGTCTTGCTTTATTGGGAAATATCATAACAATAAACCTTTCAATCAGGAAAATAGAAAAGGAAATAGCAATAATACCAAGCCATACATATGCATAATGATTTAAAAAATAAACTCTCATAATACGGCTTAAAAGGACTCCAAGAGGCAATGTTAAAGCAGAAAATATGAAGAATATCTTGATAAAGGTTTTGGTCTTCTCAGAAAAATCAATAAATTTTGTAATTGATCTAAAAATAAAATAATGCATTGTAAAGTAAATAAAAAAGGCTATAAGAATAAATAAGATAAAATAAAAAATTTGCTTCATCAAATCACCTGCCCTTTTTTATACCCTTTTTCAATAATTAATTCAACCTTGAAAAAATATTGTATTTATAGAAAATAATTATTAGTGGGTGTGTTAAGTAGTTTAGTGTTAAAATATTTTATATCAAATTTTTTTATAGCCAAGAGAGATTCTATAAGAGGACTTTGAAAAAAGGCAAAACTGTCAATATTTTTTACAGCATAGAAATGCTTTATTATCAACACTTTTCAAAAAAAGTGTAAAAAATTTTAACAAAACCGTATATTTCATTTTTTTAACAAAAAGGTGAAAACACTTTGTATATACGGATTTCTAACAGTTGGCATCATAATTGCAATACATTTTGTGTAAGACGAAACTTTTTTGGAGGCATAAAATGCAAAATAAAATTTTATTAATTGATGATGAATCATCTTTTAGAAGAACTCTGTCATTAAGTTTGACTCAGAGAGGTTATGACACCGAACCTTGTGAAAACGGTGTGTGTGGACTAAAAAAAATGGAATTACTCATGAAAAAGAATGAAGCCCCTGCAGCTGTTGTAATAGACATTCAACTTCCTGATATTAATGGTGAAAAGCTTGCTAAAACCATTAAACTCAAATATCCCGATATTCCAATCATTCTAATTACTGGATATGCAGATAAATTAAACCCTGAAGAGATAGAAAACCTTAATGTTAAGACTTTATTAATAAAACCATTCTCTGCTGATGATCTGACAGCACAATTCGAAGAAATCTTAAAGGAGCGAACCACACCTAAAATAGAAGTGTCATATGAGGCACAAAAAGCAAAAAGTGAATCAGCTTATGCACTTTTGAAACTTGAAGACAATGCTGATTTCTTTGAAACATTCAGAAAACTCTATTATATGGATAATATACTCTATTGTGATGCAACTAAAGGCGAATATGACATCATCCTTTTAATTCAGAATGATAGTCTGAATGAATTGAGAGATATTGGTCTGAATAGAATACTTAATGTGAAAGGTGTTAAAGAAGTAGACTTTCTTGAAGTTAGAGAACCTATTTTAGATGATAGTACAAACAGTGCGATCAATGCAGTAGAAGATGCAATGTCAAAAACATACAACAGTAATATTGCTGAAAACAAAAGAGATCTGGCAAATCGAGTTTCTTCTTACGTTTTGGTTGAATTGGAAAGGGAAAAGTTGGATAAGATATATCCAACCCTGCTATTAAATGAAAATGTTGTCTATTGTGACTACACAACAGGTAAATATAATTTAGTATTGATGATTTATGGAAACCATTTCGGTCAGATTGATAAGATCATTAATGAAAAGATTGTTAATCTGGACGGTATATTAAAGGTTAAAGAATATCCAATAATAAACATTTTTGAGATGTAAAAATTATTATTATAATTATCAATTGGGAAGAGTTTTACCTCTTCCCAATTTTCCAGTTTTTAATTTTATAATTATTCTAAAGAGTATAAAGAACAAAAAAATTTTGATTTACAAACTCAAGAAATTTATGTATAATTTGTTATGAAAAAGCTTCACCCTAATAATATAATTATAGAGGTTCGAAATTTCATTAAATATTACAAAGGAGTTTGTAATGACAGAATTGAAAAAATCAGATTTTGAGAAAAAAACGATCGTTGATTTCAAAAGAGACTTAATAAACAAAAGAAAACAGCATGGCTCATTAATTCCACTTCTCCAATCAGCTCAGGATTCATACGGATACATACCGGAAAAAACTATTTATTACATCAGTGAGTTAGTTGGTATACCTTCAGCTGAAATTTATGGTGTCATTACTTTTTATTCTCAGTTCCGATTAAAACCTCTGGGGAAACATGTAATTCGTATTTGCGAAGGTACTGCTTGCCATGTGAATGGAGCTAAAAACATCTTAAAAACCCTCCAAAATGAACTCAGGATTTCAATTGATGAAACATCTGATGACGGCCTTTTTACACTTCTCTCTGTAGCCTGTCTGGGATGTTGTTCCATCTCACCTGTAATTATGATTGATAGTAAAATATATGGGAAATTAACTCCTGATATGACAAAAAAGATAATTAAAGATTATAAAAAACCTAAAAAACAAAGAGTTTTTATAAACAATGAGTGATCTTTTATGAAATTTTGTTCAGCTAAATGAAAAGGAGAAAAATAATGAAGGAGATTAAAGTTGGAGTAGCGACCTGTGGCATTGCAGCAGGAGGTATGCTTGTTTATGATGAATTAAAAAAGGAAATCAAGAATAATAATATAGATGTAGAACTCAAAAAAACAGGGTGTATGGGAATGTGTTATAAAGAAGTGCTTGTAGAAGTGATAGGTGATTCAGATTCCTATCTGTATGAAAACATTACAACAGATAAAGTAAAACGGATAGTTTATGAACATATTATAAATAAAAAACCTGTTAAAGAATGGATTATAAAGAGTAAAAACATTAATAAAGAAGATGCCTTTTTTAAAAAACAGAAACGAATTGTTCTAAGAAACTGTGGCATTATTGACCCCACTTCTATAGATGATTATATTTCCAATAATGGCTATACAGCTATACAGAAGTGCTTAAATGATTATTCTGCAATGGAAGTAATCGATATTATTACTAAATCTGGCTTACGTGGCAGAGGCGGCGGCGGATTCCCTACAGGTTTGAAATGGAAATTTGCTAACCAGGCTGCAGGAAATAAGAAATATATTATTTGTAATGCTGATGAAGGCGATCCGGGTGCATTTATGGATAGAAGTACAATAGAAGGAGACCCACATTCAGTGCTTGAAGGAATGATGATTGCCGGCTATGCAATCCAGGCTGATGAGGCTTATATATATGTACGTGCTGAATATCCGCTTGCTATTGAGAGACTATCAATAGCAATCAAGCAATGTGAAAAGAGAGGATTCCTTGGTAAAAACATTTTCAATTCTAATATGGATTTCAAGATAAGAATAAAAGAGGGAGCAGGTGCTTTTGTTTGTGGAGAAGAGACAGCACTTATTTCATCTATTGAGGGCAAGCGAGGAGTACCACGTATCAGACCTCCATTTCCAGCCAATAAAGGCCTCTGGGGAAAACCTACAAATATCAACAATGTGGAAACCTATGCAAATATATCCTGGATTATCATGAATGGTCCACAAGCCTTTTCATCAATGGGAACTGAGAAAAGTAAAGGTACAAAAGTTTTTGCACTTGCTGGTAAAATAGTTAGAAGTGGCCTGGCTGAAGTACCTATGGGTATTACTATTAATGAAATCATATTTGATATTGGTGGTGGCATTAAAGATGGTAAAAAATTTAAGGCAGTTCAAATGGGCGGTCCATCCGGTGGATGTATACCAGCATCTATGGGAGACATTAAAATAGATTATGATGAGATTACAAAAACAGGTGCTATTATGGGATCAGGTGGATTGATCGTGTTGGATGAAACTATATGCATGGTTGACCTGGCCAAATATTTTCTGACTTTTGTACAGAATGAATCCTGTGGAAAATGTACTTTTTGTAGAATTGGCACCAAAAGAATGCTGGAAATACTTGAAAAAATAACCTCTGGTAATGGAGAAGAAAAGGATCTGTTATTATTGGAAGACTTAGCTTACAAAGTAAAGGAAACAAGCCTATGCGGTTTGGGTCAAACAGCACCCAATCCAGTCTTAACCACACTGAAATATTTCAGAGATGAATATGAAGCACACATTAAAGAAAAGCGCTGCCCTGCTCATAGTTGCACAGCTCTCCTGACATATAAAATAATAGAGGATAAATGTGTTGGATGTACATTATGTGCACAAAAATGCCCTGTAAATGCCATCTCTGGTAAGGTAAAAGAACCTCATAAAATCGATCAGGATGCCTGTATTAAATGTGGTCTTTGTTATGATTCATGCAAATTTGATGCAATTGAAAAAATATAAAATCGGAGGAATCCATAAATGGAACAAATCAAAGTTACAATAAATGGGAAAGAAATTCTGACAACTCCAGGAAAAACAATTCTCGAACTGGTTAATGAAAAAAAAATAGATGAAATTCCTACTCTTTGCAATGATGAACGCATCGAGCCTTATGGCTCATGTTTTCTATGTGTAGTTGAGGTAGAGGGACTGAACAAACTTGTACCTTCATGCTGCACACCTGTTGCAAATGGTATGGTTATTCACACTAATAATGAACGCATACGCAACGCAAGGAAAACAGCTCTTGAACTGCTACTCTCCAATCATTATGCAGACTGTATCGGCCCCTGTATTGACAATTGCCCAGCTCATGTGGATGCTCAAGGATATATTGCACTTATATCTCTCGGAAGATATAAAGACGCATTGGAATTGATCAAAAAACAAAACCCATTACCTCTATCAATCGGAAGAGTGTGTGTGCGTGACTGTGAACTTGCATGCCGCAGGCAAATCGTTGATGAACCTGTTGCTATTAATAACCTGAAACGATATGTAGCTGATATTGATGCTAAACATAAATGGGTACCAAAAATAAAACCTAAAAAAAATAAAAATGTTGCAGTAATAGGAGGCGGCCCCTCAGGCCTAACGTGTGCTTATTATCTTACTCTGGAAGGATGTTCAGTTACTATTTTTGAAAAATTACCTGAACTTGGCGGAATGTTAAAATACGGTATTCCTGAGTACAGGCTTCCCAAAAAGGTCCTGAATGATGAAATAAAATGGGTCATAGACCTTGGCATTATTGTTAAAACTAATATTGAAATGGGAAAAGATTTTAATATTAACTCATTATTCAATAATGGGTTCGATGCAATATATATTGCAGTTGGAGCTCATAAAGCCAGTAATATGAGACTCGAAAATGAGAACAATACTGAAGGGATTTTATGGGGAATTGATTTTCTAAGAGAACTTCCCACAAAAACCCCAAATTTGAAAGGAACTGTTCTTGTTGTCGGTGGAGGTAATACAGCAATTGATTCAGCAAGAACAGCTCTAAGATGCGGCGCAGACACAGTAAAAATTGTGTACCGCAGGAGTATAAAGGAAATGCCAGCTCACCCATCTGAAATCGAAGCTGCAAAAGAAGAGGGGGTGGAATTTTTATTCCTGACCTTACCAAAAACCATAATTAGAAATGGAAATAGATTATCCGCTATAGAATGCCTTAAAATGGAACTTAAAGATGCTAAACCTGGGGAACGGCCAAGGCCAGTGCCAATTGAAAATTCTGAATTCATACTTGAGTGCAACTATCTTATAGGAGCTATTGGTCAGCAAGTAGATACTTCTTTTAATGATCCAGAAAATGAGTGCCAATTGGAAGCATGGGGCACGATAAAAGTAGACAATAATACTATGAAAACTTCTATTAATGGAGTCTTTGCAGGTGGAGATACAGTAACAGGTCCTTATACTGCTATCAGTGCTATTGCTCATGGAAAGATTGCTGCACAATCTATTGATAAATACTTAAACACAGGGAAAATTGAAAAACAACAGAAGCCTTTCCTGAGTTTTAAGCATAAATTGTCAGAGGTTTCGGAACATGAATTAGAACATATTGAAAAAACAACCAGAAATAAGATGCCAGAATTGCCTTTGGAGAAACGTACTGATAATTTTAATGAGGTGGAACTTGGATATAAAGATGATCAGAGTGCCAGCGAAGTCCTTCGTTGTCTTGAATGTGGGTGTTCGGAATTTTACGACTGCAAACTAAGAAAATATGCTGACGATTTTAATGTTGATATTTCTGATTATATTGGTGAATTTCGTAAATACAAAATAGATAATAGACACCCTTTTATTTCTTTGGATTCCAATAAGTGTATTAATTGCGGACTATGTGTACGCACTTGTTCGGAAGTCCTAAAAGTTTCCGCATTAGGATTTATTAATAGGGGATTCAAAACAATTATTAAACCTGCAATGGAAAAAGCTCTTTTAGAAACAAATTGTATTGCATGCGGTAACTGCATAGATGTATGTCCAACAGGAGCTATTACTGAAAAATATACCTTTAAAGTGTTAGGTACCCTCAAAAAAAATAATTATGAAGCAATATGTAACTTCTGTTCTATTGGCTGCAAAATAAATTTCAAAGTTATAAACAATGAGCTTTTCTTTGTCTCTAATTCCGGAGAAAATAGAATGTTGAACAGTCAAAATAAAGGGTACTTATGCGTAAAAGGTCGTTTTGGACACAGATATTTAATGGAAAAGAATCGCTTAACAAAACCTCTTGTAAAACAAGAGAATAGTTTTAATGAAATGGAATGGGATATTGCTATAGATTATACTGCAAAAAAGATAAAAGAAATCATTGATAGATACGGAAATGAATCTGTGGCTGTTTTCGGTTCCCCAAAAATGTCCAATGAAGCCCTATATTTGCTTCAAAAATTTGCTCGATCTTGTTTAAAAACCAATAATATCGAAAGTCTCTCTTACTTACTATATGGTATAGATCAATATAGTCTGGATGAAGCAATTGGTATAACCAGCTCTACTGTTTCTATGGATGATATCAAAGATTCGGATTTAATAATTGTTTTGAATGGAAATATTTCAGAGGAAACTCTTATTATGGAATTAAAAATTAAGGAAGCACAAAAACATGGAGGTAAATTTGTTCTTGTAAATTCCTCTGAGATAAAACTAACTAAATTTACAGATTTATGGATAGACTCAAGAAAAGGTTCAAACACGATTTTAATGAATGGAATAATAAGAGAATTAATTAAAAATAATACTATAAATAAAAAACAAAAAGAAATAAAAGGGTTTAATGAACTTAAAAAAATGGTGCTTGAATATACTAAAGAAAAAGTAATCGAATCAACTGGAATCGATATAGCTAAATATAACAAATTGTTAAGTTTTATAGAAAAACCAGATCAAAAGATCACTTTTATATATAATATAGATTCTCCTAAAGAAAAATCCAAGCACGACCTGAAAGCTATTGGGAATTTTTTACTTCTAACCGATCGATTCGAAAAACAGGGTAATGGTATCTTAATAATGAGAGAATATTCTAATTCTACAGGACTTCTTGAAATGGGAATTACACCCAATTATTTACCGGGATTTGTCAAACATTTTGAGATAAAAGAAATTGAACGAATTCAAAAACAATGGAACACAAACCTAAAAAATATTTTTAAACCAGTTAACCTTAAAGAAAAATTACTTAATGGGGACATAAAAGCTGCACTAATATTTGGAGAAGATCCTTTTGTTATTAATGATAATCGAAAATATTTTAAAGATATAGAATTCCTGGTTGTACAGGATATGTTCCACACTGATACTATGGATGAGGCAAACGTGATATTGCCTTTATGCTCCTTTATAGAGCAAGATGGGACCTATACTTCTTGTGACAACAGAGTACAAAAGGTTGAACACATAATGGAACCAAAAACAAGCATGAAAAACTGGGAATTAATACAAAAGTTAGGGGAAAAATTTAATGGCCAGTTCCTATATAACACATTTTCTTCTATATCCAATGAAATTAAAATGATAAACAGGTTGTATGCAGGACACATTACAAATGAAAGACCTGCTGAAAATTTTTTGAAAAAAGGCTATTTTAATAAAAAAAGAAATCCTGAATATAGTATATATAAAGCTGACACAACTACTTTAAATCCAGAGTTACCATCGATTATACATTCAGAAAATTATTTTAAAACTAAAATTAAAAACAAATTGATGATATAATATATTTCAGGAGCAAGGAAACAAAGATGGCAAGTTTAAGTGATTCCAACCTGGTGTTTGAAATCATAAACAATATAATCATTTTAAATAGTGACAATACTATTTCCTTTTCAGGTGATGAAATTAAAAGAGCATTGTGTGATAAGAAAAAAGACCTGGAAACCGCTTTCTTTGATAATTTCCACTCTAATAAAGACCAAACTCTTTGGAAAAATCAAATCAATTGGGTCAGAAAAAATAAAAAACAGACTTCTTTTAGGTTAAAAAAATTAAATGCAACTTTCTATCTTTTCCCTGTAGATTTTAATGGAAACTCCAATATTGTTATATCAACAGATAAAAAGATTCTACAAACCAATCAAATAAGACATGCCTTAAAAGAAAGAGGAAAAGAATTGGAATGTATGTATAATATCAGCTATGAACTCGATACAACTGAAAGTCTTAGTGAAGCTCTAAAAAATTCAGTCTCTCATTTAATAAAGGGATTTCAATATCCTAAAATTACCACTGCTCATTTTGAATTAGAAGGTATAATTTATGGCAATAAAGAATGTACTAATAAAAAGCTTATAAACATTTTGAAAGAAGATATAATCGTAAATAAAAAGAAAAGAGGTGTTATTCGGGCTTGCTACAGCAAACCAATCTCCTTTTTAAAAGAGGAAAAAAAATTATTAATAGAGGTGTCAGCTCTAATTTCAAAAGCAATTGAAAAACAGGATCTAAAAATAGAATTAGAAAAATATTTGGGAAATCTTGAAAACCTGGTTAGGAAAAAAACAGAGGAGCTGGAAGAGTCAAAAAAAATGTATCAGGATTTATTCAATAATGCTCCTGATGGTATAACCATATCAGACTTTTCCGGAAAAATTATTAAGGCTAATAGAGCATTTTATGAAATCATTGATTTTCCCCAAAATTCAGATTTACATTATATAAAAGATGAATTATATGAAAATGCTGATGAAGTATGGCCAATAATCATAAAACAGTTAAAGAAAAAAAAATATTTAGGCAGCTTTGAATTAAATTTAATTGACAGGAAGAGGAATTTACATCCGTTTATTGGATCTTTTATATTGGTAGAGAGTAAAGGCAGTACTAATATTGAAGCAATTTACAAAGATATCCGCCTTAAAAAAGAACTGGAAAGAAATTTAATCAACAGGAAAAACTATTTAGAAGAAATTGTAAAAGAGCGAACATTTGACCTTGAGAAACAAAAGAAAATTTTATTATTAAAAAATAAAAAATTACTGGAGCTTACTGAGAAATGTGGTAGAGGTCAACAGGAACTTAAGGCTTTCTTTAATGCCATAACTGATACCATAATTGTAGTAGATCCTGATTTTAATATCACTATGTCCAACAACAAGGAGATTGGAATTAAAGGCAAGTGTTACGAAAAATTGTTTAAAAGAGAAAGTATTTGCGATGATTGTCCGGCTATTGAATCATTTGGAACAGCAGAACCTAAAACAACAGAAAAAAAATTTGGTGGGCAATACTATTTATTTAATACATACCCCATACTCAACAATAAAGGAAATGTTTATAAAATTATTGAAATATGCACTAATATAACCACACAAAAACAAATGGAATTCCAACTTTTACAATCTTATAAGTTAGCCTCACTTGGGAAATTGGTAGCAGGAGTTGCTCATGAAGTAAATAACCCCAATACTTTTATCCGCGGGAACATAAAAATCATTAAAGAATCTTTCAATGATATATTCCCCATACTTGATGGTTATTTTGGGGATTACAAAGACTTAACCATTGCCCGGCTAAAATATGATATTTTTAAAGAAAATATACCGATTTTGATAGATGATATGGTGAATGGCACTAATAGAATAAAAAAGATCGTAGATGGGTTGAGGAATTATGCAAAAAAAGACGAAGGATTATTATCAGATAATATCCAGATCAATCACGTTGTTAACAATAGTTTAAGACTGGTTGAGAATCAGATAAGAAAATGCGCATCCATTGAATTAGACCTTGATCCAAATATTCCGAAATTTAAAGGCAATATCCAAAAAATGGAACAAGTTATTGTAAATTTGCTGCTAAATGCTTCTCAAGCTATTGAAAATGGTTTCGGTAAGATAAAGGTTGAAACCAGATTCAATGAGGAGCTGAATCATATTATGATAAAAGTAAAGGATAATGGAAAAGGCATGGATGAAAAAACAAAAAAATCTATTTTTGATCCGTTTTTCACCACCAAAAGGGATAAGGGAGGAACTGGTTTAGGTTTATCAATTTCGTTTAGAATCATCAAAGAGCATTTTGGCAGGATTGAAGTTGATAGTAAATTAAATCATGGAACAACCTTTAGAATGTATATTCCGCTAAAAACAATGGAACAAAAAAAAGAGGAATAATAAATAATGTATAAAATACTTGTTATAGATGATGATCAGGCTATTTTGAATTTCCTGAGAATTTTTTTGCTACAATCGGGTAGATTCGAGGTACATACATTACAAGATAGCAGAAAAGCATTTCAAACCCTGGAGCATGGTAATTTTGATATTTTGCTTCTTGACATGGATATGCCATACATCACAGGCTTAGATATCTTAAAACACATCAAAGAAAATAATATGAGCATCATTACCATTGTACTCACTGGAGTTGAGGATATTGACCTGGCTATAACATCAATGAAATTATCTACTTATGATTATCTATTAAAGCCAGTTGAGGAGAAAAAATTACTGGAAATCTTAAATTCAGCTGTGGAGGAAATTGAATTTGAAAAATCCAAAACTCAAATTGACAAACCCTCAGCTATGTACAATTTGAAATTCAAAGAGAGTTTTAAGGATATTATTACTCAGGATAAAAAGATGTTAGAGATATTCCACTATGCTGAAAAATTTGCTACTGCTGATAACAGCATTTTAATCTGGGGTGAGAGCGGAACAGGAAAAGAATTAATTGCCAGAGCTATACACAATATAAGTAATAGAAGAGAAAACAAATTTGTGGCTGTAAACGCTGGAAGTTTTGCAAATGAATTATTCTCTTCCGAATTTTTTGGACATGAAAAAGGAGCTTTTACAGGTGCAATAAAAGATAAAATGGGGTTTATTGAAGAGGCTAATAGAGGAACACTATTTTTAGATGAGATAGGAGAGCTATCTTTACCCATTCAGGTGAAATTATTGAGAGTGTTACAAGAAGAGGAATTCTACAAACTCGGCTCAATTAAAAACATAAAGGTAAATGTAAGAATCATAGCTGCTACAAATAAAAATCTCTATGAAGAAATACAAAAAGGTAGCTTCAGAAAAGACCTCTTTTTCAGACTCAACATTAATTCCATATACCTCCCCTCTTTGCGAGAAAGAAAGGGGGATATTACATTGCTTGTAAATCATTTTTTGAAAACATACAATAAAAAATATAAAAAAACATAAAACGGAATTTCAACTAATTTATTAAATATATTTAATAGTTATAATTTCCCCGGAAATGTCAGAGAATTAATGAACACCATTAATAGCTCAACAATCATTGAGTCAAGCAATGAGTTAACAAAGAAATCTTTACCCCATTATTTTCTGGAAAACTCCTACATATCAAAAAACTTTCCTGATGATTTGACTCTAAAATCCCTTCAAGAAGTTGAAAAAGAACACATCAAAAAAATATTAACAAAAACAAATATGAATAAAACAGCAGCTGCAAAAATATTGAAGATTTCAAGGGTTAACTTGATTGCAAAGATAAAAAAATACGAATTAGAATAAAGCTGAATCTTTTTTTTCTATTATATTACTTCAAATCAGGATCAGGGAGTCTGAGTTCTGTAAGTATAGCACCAAAAGTAGATAATAATGCAAAAACAAACATACGCCATAAAGAAACTGCAACAATATCAGTTGTAATAATTAAACCTTTATGTGCAATTATTGATGAACCTAATGTATATAGAAACCCAACTATAATACCACAAACAGAAGCAGATATAATTCGCTTTGATAATTTTGCTCCTCTACAACCCAGAGTCACACCTGCACCACAAATCAGAGATATAAAAATCACAACCCACCAGATATCCATTAGTTCAGGCATTGTTTTTATATATTTAAGATAGAAAAAATCAACTGCTCCAAAAATAACCGCACTTCCTACACCATACAAACTTACATGCCAGTATCGAGGTTTTGTTAATGCTCTAATTTCAGACCTTTTTTGTATTCTTTGAGCAATTGTTAAAGGCCAGTTATAAAACAAACAGAACACCCAGTGCTCAAGTAATGCACCCCTCTCACCAAATACTGGAATAATATGTACTGCTTCTGTAGCCCAATGACCTGCCATAAATCTTGCCAATGCAGGATAGCGGTGTGTCATTTGAATCGGAAAGGCAAGGTAACCTATATATTTGAAAAAACTTAAAAATATTGCAATATTATAGTCTTTGAAATTTCTCTCTTTAATAACAAGATACACAACATAAAAACCCCGTACCAGGGAGCCGGGAGAAATTGGAGTGATCTGGAATAATATGAGAATTGCTGCTACTGCAGCCACTGCCTCAGGACCAGTCATCTCCGGATGCATCACCACATAGATCCAGCTTACTATAACTGATACAATCTGGGTTACTGGTAAAGTGCATACATGTACAGCAAGGCTCTTAAGATATTTTTGTATAAATGGCTCTTTAAGTTGTGAACGTATGACTTTTGCATCTTCATCATTAAGTATATGTTTTTTTTCTCCCTCAGAGATCATATCATGCAGCCATTGTTCTCTCATTTCTGAATTAAAATATAGCTTTATGGGCCTGACTATAATATGATTTAACCTCTCTTTTATATATTCCCGACTCGTAAAAAATTTATGCAATCCAGGAGGAAATATTGACAAAGGAAAATGAATAAAAAACCTCCACAAAGATCCTGTAACTTTTATTGCACAATTCACACTAATTCTGCCAGCTCTATGCCAGAGAATAACTTTCTCAATCATCTTTCCATGAATTGCTCTCTTTAAATAGCTCCAACTTGTCAACATACTCCCATAGTGTTTTCTCCAATCTGCTCTGCCAAAAATCTTTTTTAAAAATGTGCCAAAAACAGGTATAATCCCAAAAGTCAGGAATAAAGCCATAAAGACTTTACTTTTATCCAATTTTTGTTCAGCTCGCTTATCAATAAGATTACGAACTCTCCAGCCAATTTTTGAACTATTAAATATTGTTGACCACAACTTCCTGCTGTAAAGAAGTCGAATATGATTATGTGTAATATCCAGAGTTGAATTTCGATAAACCTGCTCTGTTTTTTTTAACTCTATCAGCATCTCGTTCATATCAGCAAATTCATCTTTATTGGACTTAATATATTTTTCCAACCTTTTTATACTTCCACGATCAAATTGCACAAAGCTGCCGCGTCCAATCCCTTTTAATATCAATTTAAAATCTACCGGACTCATAGGTAAAAATGGCAATAAAGTTAGGCCTGCTCTGAAATCAACTGCAACTAAACCCCCGGAAGGATCTTTTTCAGTATTATTATATTTTAAGCAGTTTGGCTGACTCTTGCATGTTGACCATTCATATTGTCTTGCAAATTCATGCCCTCCCATATTATGAAGCAGTTTCACAAAATCAGCCATAAATTTTTTCTTTGCTCTATATTCTGGAGAACCAAGGAGTTTTTGATCAACAGATTTACCCCTGAAGAAACGCTTTAAAATATCCATATGATCATCTACTTCCAATCTCCAGGTACGACCCTCAACCCATTCACTCAATTCACCACAACTACCTAATTTTGTATCCACAAAGGTTGCATGTATATTATTAACTACTTTTTCATCTTTAAAATAAAGCTTTGCGCCGCGCCGTATAAATTTCTGCCAGAGAGCACCTGCTCTTGCTGCATATGGATTTACCTGAATCTGAAATGCTCCTTGAAAACCAATCCAATACAGAACATTACGAAAAATACGAGAGAATCCTGATGCAGGAATGAAAATCTTCATTGCATAAGTATTGCCCTTTTTAAGATATAAATTTTCTTGCTTTTTTGCTTTAATATCCAGCACTTTAACTCTATAAACCTGGCCTGCGAATCCTCCTCCGACAAACTTATCAATATACAGATGCACTTGAGCTTCATTCTGTTTTTCAACCTCTGTGATATCATAAAATAATTCAGTGCCCGGTTCATAACGCCCAATTCGCATTGGTCTATAGAGTTTTGCAGCAATGAACTTTTCTTCCAGCTCCCTGCAAGTTTTAACAGAATATTCTACTGACATTATAGCTTATTCTATATTAAATGCACGATCATTTCAATATAAAAATTTCATAGTATTTTTTAAATGATGCAATAGGTAAATTGCGCTATAAGGGGGTTGCCCTGTTTGTGTCTGTCCCATTTTTGTCGGTTGTCCTATATTTTGGGTACCCGCAAGGGGTACCCCTACGAATTCAACGATTCCATGAAAATGATTGGTCCATATTTTATATTTTCTTATGTCTTCGTGATTGCATATAACGTTGGTGGTATGAAAAGTTGCCGATTGCGGGCGATTTCCTATCAAGGCACAAAAAGGTTGAAGCGGACTACAACCATTGAATAACCTACTGAACCAGCAATTTTTTATACCACGTGTTATCGACTTTTTATTCGTATTTTAAATCATCCAGAAAAATCGTAACATCAGTATTGGATACCCAGCAAAATCCTCCAATCACATTGGATAAATCTTTTCCCGTTAAATCAATAGTATATTCTTTCCATTCATTTGTAAATTCAACATCAAGCTTGGGTTCATAATCAAATGAGTCTTTATATTTTTTATCTTTAACTCCACCTGCTTTAAATTGTGCAGTTTCTCCTCCTTGTGCACCTCGACCCCAGAATGAAATTTTTGAAAACCCTTTTGTTGATAAATTAAATCCTATCTCATCTCCCCAGTTGCAGTCACTATTTAACCAATAAATACCTGCCCATCCTTTTGCGCCAGTTTTATAGGTTATTTTAATACAAGTTTTTCCTGAATGTGGGTTTTCAGTGCATTTAGGTTCAAATCCTATGTGTTTTTTACCTAATTCTCCATCTCCCATCCAACCACAAGGAATAAAGGAGTTTTCAATATTCAAAGGCTGGATTTGAACCACTGGCTTTACATCAGCCTCCTTAGTAATTACTTCTTTTTCTTTAACAGTATCTTCTTTGCTTTGAGTTTTTTTACTATAATTACAAGATGTCAAAAAAACAATTGTAATAATGACTGTTAAAACGTTTGGGAAAATTGATTTTTTCATTTTTTATCCTCCAATATTTAGTTTAGAACTTTAATTATACGAAAACCTATTGCATTTGATTTATTATTAGGTGATGCGTAATATCTTGCTGTATTTCTTAAATAAAACACCTCACTATTCCAACCTCCTCCTCTAATTACTTTATCTTGACTTTCAAATAATTTTATGTTTTTTTTACCTTCAATCAATTCATAATGATTTGGATGATACCAATCCGAACACCATTCTGCAACATTACCAGACATATTATAAACACCAAAAACAGATCGATTTGAAGGCATTTTCCCATTTGGTATAGTCGAATTAATAAAACTATATTTAAAATTACAGTTATTTTTATTTGGATTATCATTCCCCCAAGGATATAAATTTTGAGTATTACCTTTAGAGGCTATTTCCCATTCATTTTCAGACGGCAATCGATATTTTTCTCCTGTTTTTTGACTTAACCATAGACAGTAATTGTTAGCGTCATTCCAAGTTACATTAATAATAGGTTGATTCTCAGAATTAAATTTACTTGGTAATTCTATTGTTCTATTTTTGACATCTTTCAAGTATTCATTAAATTGTTTAACATTAATTTCATATTTACTAATCTCAAAATCATTAATCGTTATTTTTATTTGAGGCATTTCATTTAAAAAATCTTCTCTAGTTCCATAGTTTGATTCAATTAATGATTCAAGTAAAACGTCAGATAACCCGATACTATAGCTACCTCCAGAAATTTTAATCATTTCTGGAATAGTATATTCACTTTTAACTTTATCTGGTGTATTTTTAAATAATTCTTTTACTTTATCAATATTCAAAATAATAAGTCCGACGAGACCTAAACTTGCAGCAAGTATCGCATACTTACCAGCAATTCTTGCAGCTTTAACTGGTGCTCTATTATCTTTTTTTGTTTCGTTCATTTACCTTTAAATTGTCGATAACGTTTGTATATATTCATTGTTGTTATTCCTCCAAATCGGGTGTATAACAACAATTGTTGATATTTCTTTTTTATCATTTACAAACCTCCTATTTATATTGTTATGTATAATATTATATTGATATAAAAAATTCCTGATGTCAACAAACTTTTGTAAATTTTACAAAAAACATGTTCTTTCTATATAATATGAGTTAACTTGCATTTTGAAGCGAAATGCTAAAATGAAAGACCTGAGCCTTATTGAGGATATTTGGGAGGAGGGGATGGAGAGGCAGAGCAGGGTTATTAATACTTTTTTTTAAACTCTTTCTTTTAATAATTGATAATATTCTTTTTTCGATAGAGGGCACTTTATCAAACTATTAAATTCCTCAGCTTCTAATTTTAAGGATTGAATAAGGTGTCTTTGGTTATCTCTAGACAATGGTGTTGAGTGCCCATTCGGGATTTTAACTTTAGCAACAACTATTTCATCTAAATATATCAACCCTTTATCATGTTTTGTTCCACGTTTAATTTCAGGTCCAATTTTGCTCTTAATTTTTGTTCTAATTTCTTTTTCCGTAAAGGGGATGATTTTACTCATTAACTTTTTCAATACTATCAACAAGTATTTTTTTCCAGTTTAGGGGTTCTGTTCCTAATTCATTGTCTGGAAGGACAGAAAAACATTCATAATTATCAATTAAATCATATTGAAGTTCTTCTATTATTTCTTCCAGGGTTGATCCCGATGCATATAAACCAAGCTCTTTTATTTCTCCGAAATAATTTCCAGGTTCTATTTTTAATTTTATTTTAAAAGTCTTTTTTAGAATAAAATTTTCATTGTTTAGACTATTTAGATTTAAGTATACATGTATAGATTCAATGTTAAAAATTCCCTCCGGCAATACAAAAAATTTTCCTGTAGGTTTAACAGGAAGTACAAAAGAATCTATATATTCTTTTTCCGGATTTGGATATCTTCCTTGATAATAACATTGGCTTTTATCGAAAATAATCGGCTCTATATTTTCCGTTGTGCTTGGTTCAAATTCTTGTAGGGTCATTTTTTGTTTTCTTTAGGACGTATATCTGATTTTGGAAATATTCTTTCATGCTTTTCTATAAAATCTTTTAACCATTTTTCAATTTTTTTTGCAGTTTTTAAATCAATAATAACACCGCACTCAAATTCTCTTATAATACCCTTTTTACCTTCTTGAGAAATTTCTTTCCCTAAGGTGGAATCAGGATTTATCTCCATTTTAATTTTTTGCGGAATAGGATTCCTTTCAAGGAAAAACCCTAAGTGCAAATATCCACCAGGTGTTATTCCGCCAAATACGCCATCAGCGTGATAATTTTTATAGGTTGGCGTCTTTTGATATATAAAATCAACCTCATTTCGTTTTTTTTGTGACATTTTGTCCCCTAAAATTTATTTTAGCAAAAAAAAAAAATAAAAGCAACGGGGGCGATAGGTTTTGTCAAGACTTTTTTAGGCAGCATTAAAAAAACTCCCTTTTAAAGCATCTTTCTTTTCTAACTGTTTCATATAATAAGTTTAAGGGAGCCTTTTGGGGTTAGGTCTTCTCTTTTGATGTAACATTTTTTATTACATTTCCTTCCTCACATCCCGAAAACTTTCCCCAAACTTTTGGCTACAATATCAAAAGGCAAACTGAAAGCTACGCCAAAAGACCACTTGGTTTTATAGTCGAGAGGTACGGTTTTCAAAGCACTCTGTACTTCTGTACCTACGGAAAATCCATTGCTCAAAGTGCCTTCCTTGCCCAAGATTACAAACAAATCCAATGAAAAATAATTGGATAAATTACAACCAGCTCCCATGTACAGTTTTTTAAAGATAGATTTGGATAATTCAGTACCGAAATTTATGTGAACCCTCTTTATTAAATTTTCAGATAGCGGTCTTTCCGGTTCGAATCCCCACGGATAAATTGAACAGAATATTAACATTCTGGGTTCATATATATTATCAGCAAGAATAGTTCTCTTCTCGGCAGTGGGACTTTCAAATTCCAGTTTATAGCTTTCCGTAGATTTAAAAGGTGTGGTAAAGAGAAACCCTATATTCATACCTAAATAGTATCTACGATATGTTTCAAAGCCTCTCTTAAAGATGATAGCTCCATTTTTCTTTTTTAATTTTTCTTCCAGACTATTAAATCTGGTGATGACTACGTTATAGATGGTTTCACTTTTTGTTAATATAACTTTTCCCAGTTCTATTAGTTCAGTATCACGAGCATCTTTAAATCCTATCTGTTGACCTTCATAAACTGGTATTGATGTTACTTTCACCTTTTCCATGATTACCTCAAAAGAAAAAAAGCACCCTCTTTCTTCCTCTGTTTTGTTTGTATGTAGGTATATGAAATTGAGTTCTTTCCCTATTTGATAATACTTTTCTTTTAATTCAAGACTTTCCCCATCCGAATTCGCAAATATCCCTCCATCTTTATTGATGTAAATATCCAAAGCATTTTTATTTTTTTTAACATCTGTGGCTAAAAGCCTTGTACTTAGTAAAAGTAAGATTACAATTCTAATAAGTATTTTTTTATTCATTTTTATTTTGCTAACTCCTTTTTATATTGTTATATATATAATATTATATTGATATAAAAGATTTCTAATGTCAACAAACTTTTGTAAATTTTACAAAAAACATATTTTATACTATAGAACAACCAAGTTCATCTGTATTTTGAAGCAAAGTGCTAAAATGAAAGACCTGACCCCTTAGCTTCGAAGCGTAGCGTAGAGAAATTTGGGTGTAGCAACCGAAGGGAGCGAAGCATATATGCGCTGTTGTGTGCCGGTGACAGTTTACTATCATGCTAAAGAATCTTTTTTTATTCTCGTCTAGGCAAAAAACGACCAGTTCGTTTCATATACTCGACATACTCTGATCCAAATCTCACTTTTAAATCTTTTTCTTCAGATAGCATGATAATTATATTTAGCGGTATCCAAATAATAGCAATCAAAAGTAAAAATAATGAATTTAATATAAACGCAAGTGAGAACCAATAGGCAACATCAGCAACAGCTTGTGGATGACGAATTTTTTCATATATCCCACCGAACATTTCATTAGTCTTATCAGGGGAAAATGAATCTTTTGCCACTTTTGAAACTTTTTTAATGATTACTGTAGCAAATATTCCTAATAGTAATCCTATAGTAACACTTATTATCCATCCAATAGTTCCATTTATTATTCTCTCTGGCAATCCTATGTTATAAGGGAAAAAGAAATATAATATTTCGCTTATCATACACAATCCCATTCCAATGAAAGAAATTTTTCTTAATAAAGCACAAACTTTATATGATTTTTCACCAATTTTCTTCTCTAATTGAGCAGGTCCAACACTCAGGATATATAAAATCGTGTACCAAATCATTGATAAAAATACTACAATGAATATTATAAATGGCAGCATAAGCAAATTCTCCTTTTATTTAATATTTATACTTCTGGATTTTCCAATTAAAAGAAAAACAAGAATAATACTACAAAACAAAAAATCAATTACACTTAAAGGCAACATGAAAGGTACCCAAATATATGTAATTAAAATAATGCTAATTGCAATCCAAAAACCCCACCAATTAAGCACTTCACCGCTTTTTGCTATATTGCGTGTTACCAAATGTATTATTTTTCCTAAGTAATTCTTTTGGATTTAATTATTCAATACTTTCAACATCTACCCAAGATATAAAAAAGCCATTTTGAAACAAGTTTTTCTTTTTAAATGATATGATGTTCGTATTGTAGCCAATCTCTGTCTTCATTCTTCTCTTCTTGAATCTTGATCCCTGCACCCTTTACTTGTCGCCCTTCATCTGTCTCAGGATCTCTCTGGCATTATTGTTGTCTGGATTCAATTCCAATGACCTTTCATAGCTCTCAATAGCAAGATCGATTTGGCCATTTTTCTTGTAAGCCTCGCCCAAACTGCCATAAACATTTGCCGATTCCGGGTATTCTTCAACATTCAGTTTAAAAAGTTTAATTGCCTCTTCTAATTTATCCTCCTTAATCATTTGATATCCCAGGTCGTTGAGCTGATCTTCAGAAAAGATAAAACTATTCCTCATGGAACTCATCCCTATCTGTCTATACGTTTCGATGGCCTTATCCACGTTTTGAAACAAGATTATGTCATATAAGTAAACTCCGATAGACCTGGGTTTAACCGAATAATAGGGGATATATCCTTCCCACTCCCAAGGTGTGTATATGTCGCCGATTACTTTTTCCAAAAGATCCTTGAATATCTTCTCGCCATTGTCACTGTTAGTCATGATGATTATCGATGTCTTCTTATCAACAAAATTAACATTGTAGTTTTGCCAACCGTTGCCGTGCCCTTCTTTGAAGAATGCTTTCCCATACCCTGAAGTAAAAAGTCCCCAGCCCAGCCCATATGATAATCCTATTGAATCGTATTTGTCGGTCATTTCATCCGAAAGAGTTGGGAACTGATATTTCGATTTTATTCTAATTGAAGGAGATAACATAGCATGCAAGGTTGGCTTATCTAACCCTTTTCCCTTCATTATGGCACCAACGAACTTCGCATAATCAGCAATGGACGTAAGCAGTGATCCCCCGCCATTTGCGTAGGTCCATCTTCGGTAATCTATTGGAAACCCAAGAAAATCATGTCCAACAGCGAAGTTATCTTCAAACCTGTCCTGCCAAACAAAGCTAGTCCTATTCATGCCTAAAGGTTTGAATACTCTTTCAACGGCTAGTTCTTCCAGTCCCTTATTTGTGATTTGCTCAATTACAAATTGCAGCAAATTTATTCCTTCACCTGAATACGCATATCTATTTCCAGGTTTGAAAAAGAACTCTAGTTTTCCATTACCACGTGGATTTATGACTCTCAAATTTGGGAATCCGGTTGTGTGGCTAAGACAAGTACGTGCAGTGAGCAATTTCCATTGATCATCTGTGGCAAGGTCCTTGTATTTTTCATATTCCGGCAGGGGCTTGTCAAGATAGGTATAAAGGGGTTTGTCAATTTCCAACACCTTTTCTTGAATCAATTGCATTACCACATATGTAAATACAACTTTGCTGAATGATGCACCTAAAATTATGCTATTCTCATCAAACAGTTCATTCTTCTCTTTATTCTTATGACCAAAGGTTTTCAGATAAACCAATTCGTTCTCATTTAAAATAGCCAGGCACAAACCTGTTACATTGGCTGAACTCATTAATTCGTTTACTACTTTGTTAACCTCGCTACTGCTTATTGAGTCGCCACTTACCTTCTTGATTTCAGCCGTTTGCGAACAAGCTAAGATCATTGAAAAAAGGAGGAAAAATAATGCACTTTGTAATCTAATTTTAATCATGTGGTCAGGTCTTGTTTTTTGCATAACTCATCTTTTTTGCAATCCTACTTACTGTTGAATAATGTAAATTAACAAAATCACCTACCTCCGTTAACACATATCCCCATTCATTAATTGCAATATCAACCCCCTCATCACGAGATATCTCATGAAATATCTTTTCTAATTCAGGACGATCCGGATATCTCTCTTTTCTGGTAATTTCATCTATTTTTCTGGTCTTCAATTTTTGCATTATTGATTTTGCAAATCCTTCTCCACCTAAAATAAATCCACCTTTTGCTGATTTAAACAACTTATCATCTTGCCCTGCACCAGAATAAACAAAATCTCTATACCCCTTTTGGGCATCAATAACATCGCTTGAAAAATATGACCATAAAGTATCTGTAAATATAAAATCCTTTTTCTTTTTAATTCCAGATAAAATCCTATAGGAGGACCACTCCCAGTCCTCAACATTTCTAACAATACCAGCTCGTACCGGGTTCAAAACAATATAACGGCTTAATTCCAAAAGATAACTCTCCTTTTCAACAACATATGACTTAAACCTACCCTGAAATAAATGACCTACTCGATCCCATCTCCGATTAAAACCCTGGGTGTAAATCCCGTTTAATTGTCTCATTCCAGTAGATAAGTTAGGTAACGGTGTTTCTATCAACAGATGATAATGATTATCCATTAAACAATAAGTGTGAATTTTCCAATGATAACACTTAACCAAAAGTTCTATAATCCCAAGGAAATCCTTTCTATCTTTAGTATCCCTAAATATTTCAGATTTCTCATTGCCTCTTGAAATAATATGATAAAAAGCACCTTCAAATTCAATCCTCAATGGACGTGACATATTTAAATTATATCACATATTAATTAACAATGCAAAAAACAAGACCTGACCCCTTTGCTCTACTTCTCTATTTTCTCTTTAAACTTTGGAGGTTTTCTGAATTGTGTTGCTTTTTCATAAGCATAAGCAATTTTTATAAGAATTCCCTCTGAAAAATTTCTGCCAATGAAAGAGATACCAATAGGTAACCCATGTACATATCCTGCTGGTACAGTTATATGGGGGTAGCCTGCAACTGCAACTTCAGATGAGCATCCACCGGAGTAATGATCTCCGTTTATTAAGTCTGTTTTCCATGCAGGTCCGTTAGTAGGTGCAATAATTGCATCCAGATTATATTTGTCCATTGTTGCGTCTATTCCTGATTTTCCAGCCATTTCTTTACTTTCTTTTAGAGCTTTTATATATTTTTCATCCAGTAAAGTTCCTTTTTCTTGAGCCATTATTAATAATTCCTGTCTGAAATAGGGCATTACTTTATTCATGTTCTTTTTGTTAAATTCAATAATATCTTTTAAGGAGCATATCTTAATTTTAGGGTCAATATTTTTTAAATATTTATTTAGGTCGCTTTTAAATTCATATAAGAGTACTTCAAATTCAAGATCGCCAAAATTTTTAGGAGTTTTTATGTTGGTGGCTTCAATTATTAATGCTCCCTGACTCTTCATTATTTTAATAGATTCTTCCATAAGCTGGTCAACTTTTTCATGAAATCCGAAATAATTTCTTGCTACTCCTATTCGGGCTCCTTTTAATCCATTTTTATCAAGAAATTTCTGATACCCTTTATTATTTGTTTTAAAGGTTTTTGTTATAGGATCTGCTGAATCATATCCTGATATTAGATCTAAAAGAATTGCAGCATCTTCTACAGTTCTGGCCATTGAACCTGCAGTATCCTGACTGTGTGCAATAGGTATTATTCCGGTTCTGCTTGCGAGTCCCAGTGATGGTTTAATGCCCACAATACCAGTTGTAGAAGAGGGGCTGACAACTGAACCGTCTGTTTCAGTTCCTATGGCAACTGCACATAGATTCCCTGAAACTGCTGCTGCTGAACCGGAGCTTGATCCGCTTGTATTTCTATCTAATGCATAAGGATTCTTTGTAAGACCCCCAATACTGCACCATCCGCTTGAGGATCTTGTTGATCTGAAATTTGCCCATTCACTTAAATTAGTTTTACCAAGGATTACTGCTCCGGCTTTTCTCAGCTTCTTAACAATAAAAGCATCTTTTGATGCAATATTCCCTTTTAATGCCATAGATCCTGCAGTGGTTTCCATTGAGTCCTTTGTATCTATATTGGCTTTTATCATTATAGGGATTCCATGTAATTTACTTCTGGGACCCTTTTGTTTTCTTTCAATATCTAACTTTTCAGCAATCTTTATAGCATCCGGATTAATTTCAATTACAGAATTCAGATTCGGCCCATTTTTATCTATGGCATTGATACGTTCAAGATAATATTTGGTTAATTCTACTGAAGTTAAATTTCCATTTTTCATTTCTTCCTGAAATTCATTAATAGTAAATTCATCAAACTTTCCTTTTTTAATACATGGTTTACTCTTACCGGTTTCTTTTGATTCTTTTTTGTTGCCCATTATAAATCCTGTGAATATTAATGATAAAATTAAGAAAATAAATATTGCTGAAATTTTTGTTCTCATAATACCTCCACTTGTATAAATGATTCTAATTTTCATAATATTCCCTTTTAATTTTTATGTTTGGTAACATTTGTGTATATTCATTGTTGTCATTCCTCCAAATCGGTTGTATAACAACAATTGTTGATATTTCTTTTTTATCATTTATAAACCTCTTATTTATATTGTTATGTATAATATTATATTGATATAAAAAATTCCTGATGTCAACAAACTTTTTTAAATTTTACAAAAAACATGTTCTTTCTATATAATAACTGGTTTATATTGTATTAAGTTGGACACAATCAAATTATAAGATTCAAAAATTAGTCAAAATAAGGGGGCAAGTCTTTGTGGCTGTCTCAAAACTCAACACATGAAATTAAGGCTAAAATGAAAGACCTGATAATCATATAGAAGGTATTCTGTATGGTTAAATAAAAGTGGTAAAATACCTTCAAATAGTTAATAAAGGAGGTGTTTTATGATAAATTATGTTGGAATGGATCTTCACTCTACTAACACTGTATTAGGTATGGTAGATGAAGATGGTAAGCGAA
>Ga0210003_1000323_pt1 | contig 42784 bp, 92 predicted proteins | sample LantaG_FD_182804 | JGI IMG/M metagenome (GOLD analysis project Ga0210003, IMG submission 182804) | Deep subsurface microbial communities from Baltic Sea to uncover new lineages of life (NeLLi) - Landsort_02402 metaG (SPAdes) (version 2) | ecosystem: Environmental > Aquatic > Marine > Oceanic >...
TGAGCACGTTGTTTCGGCTTCACCAACTGATTGGGTATACAACAATGCACGTAGCCTCGTTGATGGTGTACGTACAGGTGTTGACGGTACTACAGAACAGCGTCTGTACTCTGCTGATGCTCATAACGTAGGTGGAAATAGCTAATTAGCTATCTAAGAACATTTAAGACAATTACATAATCATGTCTATTTTACAACAAGAGGTAACTATCGTATGGCTCAGATGAAAGATAAGTTTCCCGTCGAGTATGACGAGATAAGGCAGACAATCATCGATGTCATAGAAGAAAAGATGCAATCAGAGAATCCGGACTTGTACGAGTCCGGATTCATCGCTATCTTTTCTGATGCATTAGCAGTACTGAGCCTGGACAATCTGTTTTACTCCTCCATGAACTATAAGGAGGCATTCTTAACTCAGGCAGTTTTGCCAGAATCCGTTCTAAACATAGCGCGTCAGCTATCCTACCAGGTCCCCAATGCATCCCCGTCGACTGTCGATGTCCTGATCTCTCTTCCATTCATGCAGAATGGTGTGCGTCTTTGGGATAAGCTCGCGTTTACTCTAGAAAAGATGACACGTTTTGGCGCGTCTGGTACTCAGTTCCTACTAGAGTATGATGTGTTCTTTGATTTCAACTATGATACGCTATTAGGAAACTTCAAGAACGAACTGTATAAACAGACAGACACAGCTATTGCTAAGATTCCATATGCATTTCTGGAACTTAATCCGGATGTCAATGATCCAACGTATACTGAAACCTATTTACAATTCTTTGTAACTTGCACTCAGTATGTAATCCAGGAGTACTCTTTTAAGGCTCCTAGGGTTGAGCCTCTTAGGTTCCACTCAATCGACGTACCCTTTACTGACCAGGTCTATAAGACTGAGGTATCTATAAAAGAAGATGGTGACTCAGACTTCATTCCGTGGACTCAGTACGAGAACGTCTTTACAATGCCATATGGGGCCCTTGGCTATGCAGCAACAGTTTTTAGCGAGTATACCACCTTCTCCTTTGGAAATGGAATCTATGGCAAAATACCGCGTGCTAACGCGGACATAAAGATAATGGTTTATGAGACAAAAGGTAAAGAAGGTAAAGTTGTAGCTGATTCTGTTAATATTATTGAGAGAATCTATGACACATACTCTGGTGATCTCATTACTATGTTTGTCACTAACCCAACAGTTTCTTCTGATGGTGTTAATAGAGAAACCATAGAAGAGACAAGAATAAATGCCAAGGACTGGGCAAGGGCTGTTAATGGACTAGTCTCTGAGAAGAACTATTCAAACCTCGGGGCTATCCTTAAGATACCACTCCAGGCCACTCTGGCTATTATTAAAAGATCTGATATCCACTCAAATGAGATATTCACGTATATTGCTTCAAAATTTAGTGACACTGAGCTTGTTCCTACCAGGTCAGACACAGTGACATTTGATAACGGAGTCCTTCAGCCTATCATCATTGATGGTAAGACTTATGTGTGTCCATTTGAAATTACTCCAGACATCTCAACCAGCAGCCTGTTCTATAGATATGTAGTAACAGATTTTATTGGTACTGCTGACCTTGTGTCAACACAACCAGAGGCTAAGGACTATGCAGTTGTCTTTAACCAGGTTAGGTGTCTGTATGATGAATTGACAAGTAAGTTCACCGTTAAGGTGTACTATGATTATATCGCTAAAGATCCCTCAGGTGCTGAGGATCCTACGTTTGCATCTAAGCTGTCGATGACTGCTACCATGGGTACAACAACCTATATAGCTACCAACGATACCGGAAACAGTCTGTTTGAGTTTGAGGTTGATAGAGGAGATGTTGAGGATGGGATTACCATCTTTACCTTAGTTCTTTCTCATCTAACTACACAGCTTAAAACATATAAGACCTCCTTTATTATGACCCAGAATCTTAATGCACTCATTGTGAGTACTTCTGAAGATAAGGGTGGCGGCATCATAGATGGTTATGACGTACCATTAGTAGAAGAACCATTTTATCTCGCTAACAGAAGCTGGATTGACATAAACATGCTTCAGCAGATGTCTATATTTGCTGATACTGTTGGTCAGTATCGAATGTTAACAGACCAGGTTTACCTAAAGTTTGCTAACACCATTGGTAAAATAAAGAACATTGAGTACAACAGCCTTAACCCACACCCGGTTAAAACCTATGTTAGCCCTAACTTCCCAATTCGTGTAGAAATTGCATTGCGTGTGTACATCAAGAGTGAGAACTCCTCAAGTGCAGACGCATTAATAAGAAACATCAAGTCTACGCTGTACCAGTACTACCTACCAAAGTTTGACTTTGAAATAAACATCTATACATCTGAGATAGTAAAGGTAGTACAGGGAGTACCTGGCGTAGAATTTTGTGATGTTATCAAGCCGTCAGATCATATAGTATATGACTACAGACGGGAAGATTTGTCTAAACAGCAGATGGTTGAATTTGTTCCAGAGTACCTCTGGTTCAATGAAGATGACATCTCTATAGAAATAGTGGTTGATTAAGGAGCCTCTCAATGAATGTTAACTTCTTCGTCTTATTGGGTGCAGTGACAACTCCTATAGTAGTATATACACTCTCTGATAAAATAGTTAGTCCGAACGTTAAGGAAAAGAGGAAGCTGAAAAAGATTGACGAGATGCTGGCTGAGATGAGATTGGCATCGTCAGTTCCTATTTCCGAGTATATAAACAGTGTTGAAGAGAGTGACATTATTGATTACTTCAAGCTATTTGGGGTAGACCCATATAAAATGACATACAATGAGATGATAGATGCAGGCAGCCTATTTTCTTTTATGCTCTCTACTATAGCAGCTGGAACAGGAATCCAGCTTACTTACGGACTTCTTCATAAAAGAGGAGTACTTTCTGATAAGATGAAGAATGTTTTTCAGGAAAGTATTGTTGCTTATATAAAATACCTGTATAATGAGGAACTATCCGGAACACGTGTAGCGAAGCGTGGATCATTAATCATTCCATTTATCATGGAGAAACTATTGACCACACCTATACCAGACATGGCCCTTATAATGGATACCGAAAAGTTTGCACATTCTATAGAGACACATTGGCGTCGGCGTTAAGGAGGAAACACACAATGGCTCACAAAAAATCTGATATGGACATCCTATGCGATGCCATAAATGAAAAGGCAGTATTCTATTCTAACCTGGTTAGGTCACAGAAGCTGACTGAGAAATTTGACCAGCTTCAGCAAGCATACGTTAAAAACGCAAAGCAATCTATTAAAGGATATGCTAGTGAACTAATCAATGCGTATAAGCATGCTACTGATGGTACTAGTGTTGATCCTAAGAAGCTGACATATATTACAGCCGCTATTGACAACTATCGATACTTCCGTCCGTTTATGGCTGTGGCTAAGAAAGACATTAACTCCAATGGTGCTATGCTTAAGCACCTACTCTCTTACAACTTTGAGTCAGTCGATCCGAAGACCACTCTCATTAACGCTGTTCCTGTTCTAATGTTGGATAAACTAGTTACCCTAATTAAAAAAGAGCCGGACCCAGTTAAACAATACGAGATCTTTAAGTTTGCTTTGAACTCCCAGGGACCATACATACAAGGAAAGGGTTCTAGCATAGATACTCCTATGCAAATCAAACAGGTAGGGTAGGTTATGTCAAAACGAGATGCACTCTATAAGTCTGCTAGACTTCGATTTCTACAAGCTGATCCAACACTGGATGTCTCCGTTCTCTTATCCATTGCTGCAGAGTGTAGTACCGGCCAGTCTTTGTATGGTCTTGACGAGCGTACTGAGATGTATCCTAAGCTATGGTCAACATACATTATTGAACAGATGGCGGGAAGAGCGCCTGCTAATAAAGCATTTGCTGTTGCTCAGGCGTTACTTGACTCTGCTTCCCAGGAAGGCTTGCTTTCTGAGGCTGTGTCCTTAAAGTCGTTTACTCCAGACGCAATAGAAAATGTTAGAAAAAAGTTAGAGGGTATAAGAACGTCCCCAAAGAACACTGCTGAACTAAGAGTAGCAGATGCACTGTCATCTCTCCTTAAGCAAGTGAACACTCCTACAGACGACGACGGGTCCCTATTTCGATCGTTAGTATCAAAGCTTAACCAGGGTGTAGCTACCATAAAGAGACATGCTAAAGATGGTACTTTGAAAGATGGAGAGGCTAAGCCCTTCTTAAATCTAGCCAAAGATTCTGCTAAGAAGCTGGAAGAGCTCAACAGATCATATAAAGAAACGAGAAAAAAGATAAAGGATGATATTCATTCTTTACTAACTAATGTACTTGGGCCGTCCATCGGCTCACCGCATAACAAACTATTTACTCAGTTGCATAAGTCTACCTCTGGTGTTACATCAAACTCCGTTCTTGTAGGGGCATTAGATCGTGCTATTACAACAGTAGACTTAGTTGTTGTTAGATCCTTGGCTCACATCTCCCCCTTATCTGATAAGGAGCAGGGAGCCCTATACTCTGGAGATTTCGGTACTAAGACACCACAAGAGAATGTTGCTATCTTTTCTATTGCGAAAGATAATGCTAAGCGTCTTGCTACCACAATTGGTGAGAAGCTCCAGGAGTTCTTGAATACCCACCCATCAGTTTCTAAAGCGGTCAATAGTACAACAGTAAGACTATTAGCTATAGTACTGTTTACTTCTTTACTTATTCTTCTCTTTTACTACATAAAGAAAAGAAGAGCTAGTAATAAAGCTGAAAACATGCGTGTCAACGACATGGATATTAAGATGAAAGAAAGCTGCCTCTTTGAGGATGCTAGCACTAGTGCAGCAAGTAAAGGTATTCTTAAATCTTATTGGGATACTGTTAACTATTATGTAGGAGCAGGCTTTCCAAAGTTTGTTGCTAGTATGGTGGTCCTAATAATGATGATGGGTCTTTTAGCATATGTCTTGACAATTGTGCTGGAATCAGGGAAAATGTTCTTAATCTCAGTTGTAGCTGCCATAGCCATCGCGGTTCTTGGTGCTGCACTGGGTTACCTGGCGATCAAGGGCTAAGGTTGTTGCCCAGCTAGGGTCTTATACAAGATAACGACCAAAAGTTCTAGGAGGAATTACAAAATGACAGCTGAAGTTATCGTGAACACTGGATTTTTTGACACCATGGTTGCGTTCCTTAGTAACCCTGCCGTGGCTGCTACCTTAAGTGCTATTATTGGTTTTCTTTTCAATATGTGGAAGATTGAACCATCAGCAAAGCTAAAACGATCTATGAAGCTTATCTCTGTTTATGCCCCTATAGTATTCAAAGCTGTTGAAGAAATGGCTGAGGCTGCTAAGAGGAGTGGGGAAGATGCAGCTAAGATCGATAAAGCTATGGAATATGAGAAACGTATTAAACAGGTCCTTACTCTATTTGGTGGTCTGGTAAACGAGTCTATACTTGCGTATGCCGTTGATGTTGCTAAATCATTAAATCTTGAACATGAAACAAACAAGGCAATCATTAAGAGTCATCAGCACTAAAGTGTTATAGCCTTTCCGTCGTTCACCTCATATAAGGGCTGGGTCTTTACCCAGCCCTATTTTTACACATATCAGTACAAACATTATTTCTTAACTTATTCCAATAAGGTTCAGGAATGTAGTATGTAGTAACTGGACACACCCTATTTTATGTGAGGTTCTAACTTATGCCGAAATTAACCCGTAAGAGTAAAGCAGATGTTACTCCAGGGCCTAAGCCCACATCTGACAAATTGAAAGACAATCGCTATCGATTATCTGACGAGGAGATAGAGCTCGTCATTCATTGGAGGAATACGGGAACGATACCCTCCAAACACACAGTCACTTCAGACATTAACGCCACCCGCTTGCAGACAAAGCTTAGAGGCTTAGATAGAAGCTACAAGACTGCCCTTGAGGAGATCTATCATCTCAACGAAAGACTTGACCTCATGCAGTCCTTAAAAGAAGAAGAGGTAAAGACTACAAAGTTTACAGTACCTAGCAGACTGACTGGGTCTGAGTCTGTGGCATTCGCTATTGGGAGTGACTGGCATATCGAAGAAAAAGTTGACCCTAGTACGGTCAACCACACAAACTTTTATAATCCCAAAGAAGCTAAGAGAAGAATCAGGAAGTTCTTTGAGAAGGTTGTATTCCTGACAGAACTTAGTAGATATGGAACTCAGATCGATACGCTGGTGTTTGCCCTTTTAGGTGACATTATAACTGGGTTCATACATGAAGAGGGCATGGAAAGTAATTACATGACCCCTCTCCAGGCAGTTCGTATGGCACAGCAGCAGATCAAGTCCGGATTAGACTTCCTACTAGAACATGGGAATTTTAAGAAGATCCTTATTCCCTGCTCTTTCGGTAACCATGGTAGGACAACACAAAGAATAAGATTTGGAACTGCAGCTGGTAACTCCTATGAGCAGCACATGTATTTTACACTCCGGGATATCTACGCAAACGATGACAGGGTTGAATTCCTTATTAACAACAGCTATCTTACGTACCTAACTGTGTTTGATAAATACACTATTAGGTTCCACCATGGTGATTACCTTAGATATGGTGGTGGTATTGGTGGAATATCTATTCCAGCCAACAAAGCTATAGCTCAGTGGAATAAAAGCCGTGTTGCTTACCTAGACGTCTTTGGGCATTTCCATCAAATGTTGGATGGAGGAAAGTTTATATCTAATGGTAGTGCTATTGGTTATAACTCATTTGCCCTCAGCATCAAAGCAGGCTACGAAGAGCCTAAGCAGGCGTTCTTTTTGATTGAGAAGGACAGAGGTAAGACCGGTGTCCATCCTATCTTCGTTGCTGACTCTCAAGAAGAGATAGGAGTAGATCCGGAGACCTACAGGTTCGATGAAGTAGACGCCTCTTGACACGGATTTAGATTAGTGCTATAATTAATGTAGGGTTCAGAAGGTATGGCTGCAGGGTAACCTACAGCCCACACTACGAGCCATCTTATCAACCAGTAATACTTATCAACGGCCTGGCCGGCTACACCAACATACCCGGCCTTTTCGTTATTCTAAAAAAAAATCCTCCTAAAAAGTTTTACCTGTATACAGTATAAGGAAGCGAAGGACAAGTATGGAGGAGCAGAGAAGTGAAATATCCACGAATTATTTTCCAGGACAGTATCGAGTCCAAAGAGTACAGGGTTATTGTCAGGCTGAGTGAAGAGAACGCTCTTAGCTTTGCGTATGAAGAGAGTGCTGGCATTAATCAAATGGATAGGCCACAATGGAAAAAGGTATCATTACTTGAAATCCTTGCTCCCGACAGTAAGTACGATTTTGAACGAATGCACCTGATCATGGGCGCAATCTTAGGAGCAGTCCAAGACTATGATAGGATCAAAGATGCATTCATCGTGGAGTAAGGAGGATAAGTATTATGACACTTAAGAAAACACACCTTTTTGTAGGGGCCTTGGCTTGTGTCCTGCTGTTCGTACTAGCACCAGCTTTTATTATCCATAGCCTGTCGGCTAGGATAGTTGACTTGGAGCAGCAGGTGAACGCTACTACTAATGTACTACTAAACCATAAAGATTTTATAACATTGTTTAAGAAAGAGCTTCCACCGCAAAATACTGCAAAGCTTATAGTAGGCCTCGCTACACTTGTAGGCAGGCATGAAGATGCTCTGCTAACATTTGGGAGTGTAATCGCAGACGTTAATGAAGGAACAGAGAATTTTCTTGAGATAGTGTTTGCAACACTTGAGGACATAAAGAAAGCTAAGCTGGATATTGAAGAGACCTGTTCTATTCTAGCTGGCTCTCAGATTAAGCTCCAGAGGAAGACAGACTATATATATAACCATATGTTATACATTGAACGTAACATGACACCAACTAAAGCACAAGTAGGTACACCAGAGGTGTCAATTGATCTAGAATTACCGAAAGGAAAGTACTCGGTACGGTAGTATGACTGAACCCTTAGCAGCCCTATTAGGCCAGACCCTTCTTCTTGTCCAAGTCACGTGGATTGTGGTGGGTCTTGGATTTGTACGGTGGGTACTCTCAGAACTTGCCTGCCACAAAAACAGGAGGACCAGCAAATGTACACACTAGTTTTGTTACTAATCATAGTTTTAGGCTATACATTTAGACACGAGCTGCGTGGTAAAAAAACAGTCATATCTTTGGTCATAGGGCACATTCCGTTTTTCATCCAGGTCTTAGAGGAACAGCGAAGGATATTGGAAAAAAAGGGGGAATCCCCTGCTAAAATTGATAAGGTAGAATTTGTCATCAATGAGTCACGGAAATTAGCCAAGCTTTTTGACACCATCCTGGATGAAAAAACGGAACAATTTATTAAACTAGTTACTATAGGGTTTACTACTGATGCTCAATTTAAGAAAAGTACTACTATATCCTTCTATAATCTGTTGCTCAGGACAAAACTAGATGAGACTCAAGTCTACCATCTTACTTATATATTCAACAGGTTCATTGGAGAAGCACTTAAGGATCCAACTAAGGCAATGCTTGATGGGTTTGCCAGGTTCTTCAAGTTCCTGAGAGAGTTTGGGTACTTTAAATGGGCTAGCTACATAAAAAAGAAGCTAGGCCTTGACAGTAGCTCTGATCTAGAAACACAGTAACGTCTTGAGCGCATCTCGCTATAAGGAGTTTAGTGATGCGCCGAAAATTAAAGTTGATAGTAACACGTATACTATTCACTTTATATGAACTTATTGAACCATGGCTTCCGTACTACTCTATGGACAGTGGTCCTATGACAGATGAAGATCTTCCCAAGTACCTATGGTATTTAAGTACCCTAATGATTAGGGTACTTTTACTTGTATGTTGCATTGCTATAGGTACTGGAGTACTATATGAGGTGTTAACCTTACTTTAACATTACTAAGAGGCTATACTATGAGCAATATTAGCTATTACAAAGAATGTGTAGTTCCCCAAGATAAGAGGGAAGAGTTTGTAACTCAATTTAGTTATCTTCGTACTATAGGGATTGCGGATCTGGAGTTTGAGTACTATGCTGCCTTAGGCTTTGATGACCTACGGTGGATGGAGAGTAAGCATGCCTACGTCAAAGTTGGTGGCTTTCTGTTCTGCCAGTCCCTTCCCATAACTCACCCTGATTTCACTTCAATCATACGAGAGATTATAACAGTATCAGAGATAGAGCTTCCAGCATCTACTACCTGGATAGACCTTGGTCGAGCCAGGGTAGAGTTTTTTCAGTTAATTAGGGAGCGCCTTCGTATGGTTTTGGAAAATGGTACGTTTACTCAAGCACAGCTTAAGATGCTATTACTTCAAAAAGGCATTACCGAATCATCCAAATGCGTAGTCATGGCACACCTGAAGAAGAGTAAGGAGCATGAAGGGTGTATTCCCAGTACCGTGTAGCAAAACACAATAATTGAGATTAAGTTTACCGTGGAGGTACAATATAATGGAAGCCTTGCTTTATCTTAAAGAGGCCGTAGAAGAAGCTAAGTCTAAAGCCAATGAGCAGGATCATCCTAAGGATGTATCATCTAAGGACCCTAAGCAGTATGGTATTAAAGAGCTTAAAGACGGTCTTACTATAGACGTTATTCAGAAGAAATATCCCTGGGTACTGCGTGCTGAAATGAAAAATGCAGTTATAGGGGAGTATACTACGAAAAAGGGTACGACACTATTCTGTTTCTATAGTGGGGATTGGCTAAAAGGCACATGGGTACATGGTGTATGGCGGGATGGTGACTGGAAAGATGGACGTTGGATTAATGGCGTCTGGGTTCGTGGCACTTGGAGAAGAGGGCAATGGAAAAACGGACGCTGGTACACTGGTACATGGAAAGATGGAGAATGGTTCCAAGGCCGATGGCTTGATGGCATATGGGAAAAAGGTACATGGTACAATGGAGAATGGGTGAATGGTAGATGGCAGAATGGCTTCTGGCATAAAGGTACCTGGCTTAATGGTATATGGCAGAAAGGAACATGGCGTCTAGGTAAATGGTCTACAGGAGAATGGCTCCATGGTGAATGGTACAATGGAGAATGGCTAGACGGTGAGTGGTTTGCTGGAAAGTGGATGAACGGAATCTGGCATGCTGGCACCTGGAATAGTGGTACCTGGATGAAAGGGGAATGGAAAGATGGCACTTGGAAGAGTGGCATATGGGAGAATGGTGTATGGCGTGGTGGTACCTGGACAAAGGGATCATGGCGTGGTGGATCATGGAAGAAAGGTGAATGGCAGGACGGTTCCTGGAGAGCAGGGACATGGGAGAACGGAACTTGGCTAAGTGGTTCCTGGATGCATGGCGTTTGGATGAATGGTAAATGGGTATCCGGTGTTATATATAATCCGGATGAACAGAAGTACTTTCCAAGCACAACACCTCCTAAGAGTGACCAGACTGTACCTGAGGAAGACATCAGTGAAGAACCAGATAAAGACGTCTCGAAGCCTAATGCAGAAGAACCTGTAGAGGCCCCTGAAGAAAAACCAGACTTGAAGAAAAAGGAATCTGATAAAGATAAAGATAAGGAGGTAGAGGCTGCAACAGATGCACTAACAGAGTCAACTAAGCCTCTTCCTAAAGCCATGTCAGTGGAAGAAGCAAAAGCATATGTAGCAAGTATTAAGGCAGCTAACACAATCGCCCCGACAGGGATATCAGAAGCTGCTACACAAGCATTAAATAGGCCAGCACCTATTGTGCAGGACACGCCTTCATCTAAGCCAATGTCGAAAGTGTGTACTATCCCAGAAGCTGGTAGTAAGCTAATGCCTGACTGGTATAAGGAAGCATTGGATAGAGAGCATGGTAAGTTTGTAGCAGACACTAGTGGGCCCTCTTCTCCGTATACGCCAGCAGAAAAGACTTCTTTCAGTGGAAAAGAACAGACTCCTGAGGTAGCACCTACTACTGCAGCACCTACTACTGCATATACTCTTCTACTAGAGCAGGAGCATCAGAAATACCTGGAAGAAAAGGGCGCTCTTCCTAAGAAAAAGAAGAAAAAGGAAGTCCAAGCTGTTGAGGAATCTCATAGTATCAACAACGATGTTATGCCAATCCCACCAGACGAAGATCCAGGCCCGCCACCACTTCCTAACCCAATGGTGGAAAATAGTGTACCTTTAATAAAGGAACCTACTAAACCAATGATAACTTCAGCCTTATCCTATCTCGAGCAAAAATATAGCTAACATAGGAGAATATATGAGCAAGATCACAGCTAGGCCACTATCCAAAGGAAAGACAGGTCTATTTCATGAGAACGGTACAGTAGCGGGTGTTATTGATAAAGAAGCAAGAACAGTCAAACTATCTGAAGATGTGATAAAGTTTGGGCCTGTTAGGGAAAAGCTACGGCAGCTCGCTATAAATGCTGATCCTTACTCCGGGTACGCCAATGAGTCCCTTCAGGAGTATACTGTGCAGGGATACAGTCTTCAGATTGTTCCCCAGACGTCACTGGAAGCCCTAATCGAACAAGGACAGTAGGACCATGAGTCAAGAAACTAATGCATCATCGACAAAACTTATTAACCAAGTAGAATCTCTCTATAGGCTTGCCTTTCTTGACGGAGCATTTAATGGGGCATCCGCGTTAGCCGATACCGTCCTTCGTGGAGACGAGTATGCCCAGGAGATAAAGAAGATTAAACGAAATGCTGTGAGCAAGGCCAGGGTTTTAATTAAGAAAAGCAGAGAGGATCTCAGAGAACAGGGTGTTAATATTCGTCCATTTGACAATGGTGGTGTTAATCCAAACTCACTTGCTGGAGAGCTCATTAGAATAGCTAAAAACTCGCCTAACGGCATCCTCGTGCTTAAGACAGCCCTTGTAAAATTTCTTAGTGGAATTGATATACCACTTAAGTATGTATCCTCGAAAGACTTCGGGCTTAGTGCAAAGGATATGAAGAACCTACGTTACCCGTTAAGAATAATATATCCTATCTCAGCTATAGGAATCGTTGCTGGGCTCGGCCTATCCTTTAGAGAACTATCGCCACACACACGATCAGTGTCTAAGGAAGTGCTAAAGGACTATATGGAAGGAGCATACACTCACTATGGTGGACCTGATGGACTTTTATTTCATCTCAACCTGGGTAAGCTTGGTGAGCGTTTGTACCACAAAAACATCTAAAGCCATCATGCGGTGACTGGTCACTAGCTTCATGGAAAGCGTCAGGTATTACCTGACCACGATTGCTACCCAGTCATTTCCTACAATCATAAAAACTCCCTTATTTTTTCTTGACTTACCTCTCAGTATTTAGTAGTCTATAAACTCATAGGAACCTCCATGCAGCGAAGCCCTGGGGCTTCTCAGGGCTTCTCTGCATACCTAACACACATTTTTGGTCAAGTGGTTTAGTATTGACACTCAGGCATATAGTGGTTACTATTAAAGTAGATACAATATCTTTCTTTAACGTAAAGGGCAAGAAGAGGGGGCTGAACAAACTCAGCCCCTTTTTCGTTATTGACATCCTGGAAAAATACGGTATCCTACACTGCTTAACTAACAATAAGGATAATGTAATGGGTTTTGTTTGCGAATCATGTAGGTCCTTCTTTTGGGAGGATGACCTTAAGAAGGACCGGAGTACCTGTCCTCGTTGTGGCTCACTGGAGTTTAGTAGAGAAGATGCTCCAGGACTCTTTTAATCTTAAAACAAAGACACACTAATTGATAATTGTATATTATACCGATACCTGTTATAATTAAAGTGTAAAACTTCTAGTTTTACCCTCTCTTTATTACAGGTGCCTAACGGCACCTTTTTTTATCCCAACTGTTCTTAACAACTAAATGTTTCGGAGGCCAGAGTATGAAGCTAACTATGTTCGGTCGGGAAATCCTGTGTAATAAGGTGCTCGTTAATGAAGGGATAGATGGTGCCCAGGCCTGTGTGGACTATCGAGACTTCTCAGTTACCATCAGCGTTGGATCAAGTATCAGCCAGAGACGATCACTCTATCATGAGCTGTGCCACTTGTACATTTATATGATCGGTGAGATTCTTCCCCGGGATGAAGAGGACTTATGTAATGTCATGGGTGCATTCATGGACGAGGTTATCTTCAGTAATGGAATAGAGGTCTTTGCTAAAATCGAGAGATGGCTTGAAACAATAGTTGAGCTACCTAAGGAACCAGAAACGGTACCCGGTTCATCACAATAGCTGACATGCATTAGTTTGCCAGCGTCCCCATTCATTTGTTATTATTATGTCAGTAGGATAAAGCGTGTTTGAGGCCAACAGTTAAAAATAAGTATAGTGCATCCAGGAGCAGCCATGTCTGTCATTAGACATATTGACCCAATCAACCCCATAACAGAGAAGGAATCTATTTTGGTATACCCTACACCAGAGATGGTAGAGGATCTTATTATGGCTGTCTACGAATGCGACCATAATACTACTAAGATGTTACTGTTGTCTGGTGTTTCTCCAGACGTATTTGATGTGCTAATAACTAACTCCGGACTCCATGTAACACCGATCCTTATAGATGCTATCTTAAACTTGGATGTTCAAATGGTAAAACTGTTGCTTAAGGCTGGTGCAGATCCAAATGTTACTAGACACACATACAAGAATGGAATGTTAGATAAAAACTCCATCGCTTCTATTGAGCGTATCCTGTCGGCTATAGTGGTAACTGATGACCATGGCGGTAAAGAAAAGAAGCAGAAAGTTCTGGAACTTGTTCATACCTATAGGAATAAATGGAAAGAAGGTACCCGATGATATGCCCACAAGATGAGCTTAACTTTCATTTAGGCAGAGCAGTAAAAGGTGGCCTTCATAAAGAAGCCATATTCCTTATACAGTGTGGTGCTGACCCTGAAGGCACAGCTAATAAGAATCATCCGTCATGCTTATTATATGCTACACGTAATAGTGATAAGAAGATGGTAGAGATCCTTTTGAATAAAGGAGCAAACCCCAACCGCATATTTCGTGGTACCTGTGAGGATCTAATAACATTTCAAATACCATGGGCAATTCCAAAAGGAACCACTGAGTTTACTAAAACGCCTGTTGATATGTTCCCCCTTTTCTATCCAATTGCATATAGGTTAGTACCAAGACACCAACCTGCAGGCGAGGACACACTGTACCAGATTATAGAAATGCTTCTTAAAGCAGGTGCTAATCCAGAGCAGGAATGGATGTTTAGCACTTCTATTCTTGGGGTAGCGGTATCCTGTACAGATTTAGAGTTGGCTGAACTGTTGATGCTACATGGAGCTAACCCAGGAAAGAAAGATAAGAAGGGATGTTCTCCTGCGCAGTACCTGGATTCTCTGGAGTGGGCAGAGGATGCAAAGTACCCCGAAGCTTCTATAGACCGATCCAGGTATAAATTTCAGGAGTTTGCATCATACAAGGAATTTAGAGATGAGTTCATGCATAGAGCAGCTGTACAAGGCACACTAGGACAAAAAATAAAGCAAGTATGGGCAGGCTGGAGAAAAAGATGGCAGTAGTCATGTCTTCAAATGGATGTAGGACCTGGCACAATATTAAATGGATGGCTCATGGACTCATTAAGTGCTGTAAGTGTGCAAACTGTGAGTTGAAAAAGGACATGGAGTTTGTACCAAACTATACTATAACGGCAACCGGGTCCGGAATATATCCTTCAATGATAATGTATAACTATAAATGCCCTGCATGTGGGAGTGTACATGACTTTATAGATGGGCTATCACAAATGTATACTATCGGAGAGTTTGGGAAGCGCCCGTCTGGACGAGGATTCTAAATGATAAGCATAAAGGTGGGATCATTTGTTGAATGCACAAATTGTAATAACATATTTGTAGAGCGGCTTATTGTATTTGATAGAGAAGGAGGAGAAATAGTTGACCACGTAGATAATATTCTGGGAGCTTGCCCTTTTTGTAAAGACAATGACTCATTTTTTGATTTATGGCATAAGGCTCCTTTCTGTATAACAAGGGACTTCTCCAAGGAGGTTAGCCATAAATGAGGCATATAATGGAAAGATATCGCTACCTAGTTTTTTTCAAAAATAACAATGGGCTTCGTATACCACCACAACTTAACATGAGTATTCAGGCTGATGTTAAACCATACTGGGTAGCTGGTCCTATCTTCACGTGCAACCTTTGTGGGAAATACTTAACTGCTGCTGAGTTTGCATACGGATATAAGATAGAGGATGGGTTTATTGTAGGCACGTGGGATCCACCTTTAGAGTCGTATGCCCTACAGTGTCCTAAATGTGATAATGAGTTCTTTACTAATCTTGTAGATGGTGAAGAGTACACGATCACAAGTGGTAAATAAGGAGAAGACATGGCCCCCATAGAATTCAACCATGAGACATTCTTTAGATGCTACGACTGCGGAAAGAGATGGACAGTCTGGGATATTAAGGCTGAGCATGGATATAGTATAGTTGGCTGCCCAGAGTGTGGATCCGTTGTGTTCACTTATATTGAAGAGGATGCACGTAAGGTTGGGTTTACCATCTATTTCCCAGAAGAAGATTTTTAGAGATGAGAAATAGAAGAGGCCCTATCATCTACTGGACTAGTACTTACTTTTACGTTTGTGAGAAATGTAAGGAGAAGCTGACCATCCATGACATGGTTGAATTCCATTCCTACGTTATGGAAGGACATGTGGAGTGCCCATACTGTGAGACCCAGACCTTTGGTCAGCATGATGGACGTGAGATCCTCTGGGTAGGCTTCACATTCTGGAGCAAGCCTGTTACACACAAACGAATACCCTGGCCAGGGCCAAAGGAGCCTGCAGATGAGCATTAAGTGGTGCCATGCTCAAACTATTACTTGCTGGACTTGCACAAGAAGAACAGATATAGATGAGCTTAGGCGCTTTAAGAGATGTCCAGTCTGTGGGAGAACATCCTTCAGTGTAGGAACTCTAGAGCGTTTTACTACACCTGAACGTATCTTTTATGGCTATCCTAAATTAGAGTTTCATATGTTTGGGAAACAAAAGGAGCAGAGTAATGCAGGATAACAATAAGATTCATTGGACCCACGGGGCCCTAACACTTTGCTTTAGGTGTGGGGCAGCCCTTAGGATTATAGAGGTAGACAGAAAAGAAGATGGTTTTGACTGCCCACGATGTAATGGAAGAAGGACGGTAGACAGTTATCATAAAGGTCTCCTTAGAATGAAAAAAAGAATGAGGGGAGGAACATGAGGTACAACCCAGTTACTGACAAGAATGTACGTTTGGTAGGGTTTAACGATAGACGTGGTGGGCTGTACCTTTATGAAAAAGATAGTGGCTGCAGCATCCGCCTCCTTAGTCCTCAGGTAGAACACTCGGGCGGAGTTCCTTTTTTAGGAAAGCACGGAGATTTGGTCTGTGTTCCCCTGTCACATTTGTCTTCTTCTTTTCTAACGCAGCTTCTGCTGAATAAGAACTGCTTCCCTTCTCTCAGAGATGCCATAACTGAGGAGCTTCAGAAAATAGATCAGCAGACCACTAACCTTGACGCACCATCAGATGTTTGATATGCTTCTGCCCTTCAAGGGGGACTATACCATGCTTGTTACGCGAAGACGAGAAAGTGTTAACCCGTTTAAAGGCATATGGCTAAAGCTTTGGATAATCGATATGATAGCAACCACGCTAGTTTTCTGTGGAGTAGTAGGACTAGCCTTTGGATTGTGTAAGCTATACATGGTGATATACTCATGACAACTAAGGCTGACTACGAACCAGCACGTGATAGTTTTAATGATTGGCATTGGGTTCCATGTGAAAACTATAAACCTAGTGCTAAGCATGAGGGGATAGTTGGGAAGATCCACTGGGGTGTGTTTGACTTTTATAGGTGTGACTGTGGTCATAGGTTCCCTGCTTCAGAAGCATACTGGATGACGTTCTACACAGGACAGAATGCCAGTGGCATAGATCTGTTTTGTCCTGAGTGTGAGAGCCAAGAGGTTGTGTACGATAACTTAGCCCGAAGGAGGGAACTTGACGCTTGTTAGGCAGGAAGGTACCATCTCTATGCATATGTCTCCAGTACGCTGGACCCATGGTCATCTCTTTATATGTACTGGTTGCAAAACAAAGTTTCATCCAGCAGAGACAACATGGCAGGATCCAAAAGTATTCTTCTGTGCTTCACCAGAGGACCACTTAAAGGAGTGTGTAGTTTGCCCAGGATGTAATGCATACCGTCCACGGGTCATGACCGTTACACTGTGGAAGGTGACCGGGGATTTTCTTGATAGCGCATATCTTGATTATAATAGCTGCATTGATCAAGTTTCTTTCCGGTGGTCTGGTACTTGTGTATGACACAGGTGTGTGAAGAAAAAGGTTTTCGATGGTCTCGTTCAGAGTTCTTAGTGTGTGGTGCATGTAAACATCGGTTCACACGGAGAGATGCAGAGTGGGTACCACTCTTTCCGGATGGTACAATACGTAAGGGAGGCTTTATGGGACTTGTCACGGATGCCCTTGTCTGTGCAGAGTGTCCTGGCTGTCATTACAAGTCCCCAGATATATTTACGGTGAGCTGCCTACAGCAAATGGAGTCGTTATGGTTACCTGGAATAAAATAAAGTGGGAGCTGAAGAAAATGTACTGGTGCTATGGGTGTCGCCATAGGTTCTCTCAAGATGATATGGGGACTGACCACGTTTTATTTCATTACTTAGGCGGGGATGGTACCACGTCAGCCATTATTCCTATAAGGTGTTGTCCAAAATGTAACTGTCATAATGTTCTATCTGAAGGATATCATCGTCAACAATGGCTAACCTATTCAAATGTAGAGGATCACCATGATACTAAATGACCTTATGCAGCGATCAATTGAAATTCTAGTGTATCAGAATACGCTTAGAGTCTATCATAAAGTTTCAGTTCCGAAAGATATAGACCGTCGGGCAACTGGAATCATCAGAGACATTCTTATTGACAAGGGCCAGTATCTAGACATTCTAGCTTAGCTGGTCTCTTGGTTTCATTCTAATCCCATTTTCATTTTGACATGGTTTCCTGGTCTATGTTATAGTGTGGGCCACACTACGCATCAAGGGGATTCAATGAGAAAAGAAAACATTTTTATCTGTTCGTGTCACAGCCTAGATCACATGGTATCTTTTTGGTTTGACCCAGAGTTTGACGACCTCTATGTAACTGTCCACCTTTCCCAAAGCGATTCCTTCTGGGGAAGAGTGCGCACTGCAGTACGATACGTCTTTGGGCAAAGATCAAGGTATGGTGACTGGGATGAGTTTCTTCTCAACCAGGACGATGTACCAAAGATACTAAAAATACTAAATGACTACTTAGCCCAGCAGGAGGAAAAAGCTAATGAGGGAAGATCAGAAAGTACTGTGGACTAAGTACTTCAAGACTAAAGATATAAAAACTAGAAACAGGCTTGTCGAAATGAACATGCCGATAGCTAAGAAGATAGCTCATAGGTTCTGGTTGTATGTAGAGAAAAAGCATGATGCTGAGGACTTACGCAGCTTAGCCTACATGGGCTTAATAAGCGCTGTCGAAAAATATGACCCTGACCGAGGCATGACATTCGCAGCATACGCTTTTATGAAGGTCAGGCACCATATGATAGAGTACTCATTCAAGACAACATATGGCACATCGAAGGTAACTCTAATGAGAGCGTTTAGTATATACAAATTTATCATAACCAGGAATGAAGAGACCGGTCTGTTCCCAACAGTAGAAGAGACCTGTGCACTCTTTAAGATCCAGAAGAGGACGTACACACGAGCATTGGCTCTTATCAATAGAATAAATCCTCTCTCTATCCATAGTCTTGGTGGATCCAGTGACTGTCCAGAAGATAGAATTTCCTACAATAGGGATCTAACCTATGAACCATATACATACCTAAGGACCAAGAAACCGCTAGTTCTCTATGCTCATAGTGAATACTATCAGGCTCCAGAGCTTACTAGGGAAGTAACAGAGCGCGTTATTCATGGTAACGAATGCCAAAGTGATCTGGCAAAAGAGTATAACATGAGTAAGCAGGCAATTAATCAGCACTATCTTCGTGCTATCGCTGAACTGAAGGAACTTAAGGAGGCCATGTGAAGATACGACATGGGTTTGTAGCTAACTCAAGCTCATCTTCTTTCTTAGTTATCTCTTCTAACCACCGGGAGATACAAGACTCTTTGTTAAAGAGGATTATATGTGAGAGAAGCCTCCCCGACTATCTTCGTATATTACTAACACAGGAGTTAGCCTTCAGAGCTTCTGGAGAATCTCCATATGAACAATGTAGGAATGAACTACTATTCGAAGTTTCTGAAGGATGGGAGGAATACGAGGATGGTGGTAGCAGCGACTTATATATCTTTAGTAAGAGAACGGAAGCTGATGTTCCCAGGGTAAATGCTGTAATTGAGGAATGGCTCCTTAAAGAAGATGGGCTATTTTATGATGATGTTCTAACCTTTGTTCCTGATGAAGAATACTTCCAGTACCCGGAGATGGTTAATGAAAATACGTAGAGGATTTGTATCTAACTCAAGCTCATCTTCTTTCTTAGCTGTCTCTTCTAATCATAGAGAAGTAGCGGATGCTGTGCTAAAAAAGGTCCTTTGTACAGAAAGCCTTCCTCACTATGTCAGAACTATTCTGACTCTCGAGATAAAGAGGAGAGTTTCTACTGAGGATGGTGACAAGCATGATGAAAGTAGGTTAAACTTTGATATCGTTCACAGGCATCAACAGTATGAATACACATACGATCCTCCATATTATGGGGATGGCGTCGATGACTCATCGTATGAGACCCTAGGGACTACTACTGAGTATGGTAACGTCTACAGTGACGTAGAAGATTATATCTTTTCTTATACACATCCAGAACGATCGGATAAAAATGCAGATATGAAGATTGGTACCTGGATAGGGGACGACCTTGAGGTACTAGATCCTGAGATTGAGTTTAACCCGAGTGAAGAATATTTCCAGTACCAGGAGGAGCCCTATGAAAGTACGTAATGGTTTTGTTGCTAACTCAAGCAGTTCAAGCTTCGTTATATCAAAGAACTTCTTAACTGAATATCAGATTCTCTTATTGGATTCTACTTTTTGGGAAGAGTCTGATCCTAAGTGGAGGCCTGACCATTTGATTCCAGTTGAAGAGCTGTCTCCTGAGTGTAAAGACTTTAGGGAGTCTGTAGTCGATGCTCCTGGAGATGATTATAGCATCAAGTTTTTCTCAAACTTTTATGCTGGTACGTCACACAACAGTAGCTATGACCTATTCTGGGATATGGTTAAGACCCTCGAGCTTCCAGTGGGAGCAGCTAGCTATTCTGAAGAGTGTGACTTTGATGGGTATGCTGGTACTAAGCACGATCCGATTCATGGAATCCTTACTATGCTGAGTGAGGGAGTACTTAAGCAGTTGTTACTTAAGAAGAACGTTCCAAAGCATCTGGTAGTTAGGATCAAAGAAATGCTTTTAGATACAGTTGACAAGGTACCTGAAACAAAGTAAGATAGTTAAAGTACAATTATGGAGGGAACTATGATACAAGTGAAGATGATTTCAAGTGAGAGCTTGGACTTGGTTGAGACTATGGTCAACGATTTTATTAAGGGTGGAATGGGAGATCCGGCGAACCTTGAAACTATTAGTATTCAAGCAGCTGGAAATATCAGAACTGGCGTGCTTCATATAGCTATGGTGGTCTATGAAGCACCAGAAGAGGAAGAATAAAACTATGTTACAGACTGCTATTATGACTGGTCCGGATCCAAATGATGTGTTCATTAGAACCAATACGTTCATCCAGAACTTACCTGGTGATGATGATGCAGAGGATGTAACGCTAAATGTTACGTCAAGCGTGGTAGGGGAAATGATACATACAACCTACACTACACTCATAAAATATAACTCGTAATTTTTAGTCGGGGCGTGGCCTAGTCTGGTAAGGCGCCTGGTTTGGGACCAGGAAATCGAGTGTTCAAATCACTCCGCCCCGACCACTTCCCATGGAGATTTGCTATGAGTGCAAGCAAAGCACCAAAGCCGTGTCATAAGGTTATTATTAACAACTTTCGTAGACAGGGTGTGCCTATTAAAATAATGGTTAACTGGAAAGACCTGGGATACGATGAGTTCCCAAATGGATATTTTCACTATACAGAAGAAGAGATACTCCAGTGTTTATTGGATTACCAAAGAAGAGTGGAGGAGTAATGGCAGGATGGATACGAAACTTATGGGAAGAGTTTGTTGAGGAGGCTAAGAAGGACGGCCGGCATAAAGAACTCACTCCTGAAGAGTCGGCTAAGATTGATCGTGAGGTTCGTGAAGAGATGGAGAAGTTTAGGCTGGAAGAGAATGCCCGACAGAACAAAGCTCTTAAGAATTGGAAGGATGTGATTCTGAAATGAAATGGCGAAAGGTTTCCTGTAGTGACTGTAGTCATAGGGTTAGCTTTGCCCCAGGTAAGTGGTGCTTGCCTCCTGGAGTTAAGGAGAAGCAGCAAGCAGTCGCGGTGTGTGCCCATTACAAGTATGTGTGGGATGCTGTAAGGGAGCGAGATACAGCGGGGGAATGGGAAATCCCTCTTCCTATTAGCTGGAATACTTACAGGGAAAGCCAAGCAGAAGGGGAAAGGAATGATTAAAAATCCTTTCATGGAATATTTGAGACAGGCTGCAAAAAAAGGTAGAACCAAACCCATTACTACGAAGAAGCCTGTAAAGGATTCTGTACCTAAGCATGGGATTCGGAAGAAACTAATTAGGAGTTAACTATGATGGGATGGTCAGACGGCCCCTTTTTCTTCTGCCCGACTTGCTTAGGTAGGGAGTTTAGAACGAGGCTGGAAGTACAATATGACATGACTGGTATCATTAATGCTTCTGGTAAAGTACAGCACGTATTATTTGATGGGACTGAGGTACAGACGCGTGCATCCCGAAGATCATTCATACAATATCCTGAGCCACCTGTCTGTACTAGCTGTGGGAATCCTGTGTTGGTCAAGCGCCCATCAGCCAGTGAGAAGTTCCGTACCACTATAGAAAATGCATACAAGGTCGCACCAGACAGTGTGTTGGAAACGATTATGCATGCTCCAGACCTCTCGAAGTTTGAGAAGAATCTCATAAAAAGCATACAGAAGTGGAGGCTAGACTTTAGAAGAAAATATGGTAAGATGCCTACAACCCAACTTAAGGTGTCCATCTTACAATCAGACATAGATGATGACCAGAGAAGGATGCTCTCTGTTTTGATAAAGGAGCGTTCTGAAGATGGTGCAGACAGAGTAAAAGGAAAGCCAGTGAGAAGGAGGTTGCTATGTACGCAAGAGTAAGATGTGGCCATTGTACATCATCAGAGGATCGTAAAAAACAACGCCCTAAGTTCAGACGAAGGTTTAGAAAGATAAAGGACTTCCCTGCTTTCCTGGAAGAAGTTAAGAAGGGTCTTCCGGATATGATGTTCATTACAAGGGAAGGGATAGCTTCTAAGCATAAGGTATCCTTGAACACCGCTTCTAAGGCTGTGCATGAGCTCATTAAACTTGGGGTCCTGTCTTCTGAGGTACGGAACAGGCCTCTTCATGATAGTGATCGTGATAATGGAGGAGGCCACTCTGGTTGGATCGCTTCTCATTATTCTCTAAGAACAAAGGATGATCAGGAATAGATAGTTACAATATTTTCGGAGGTTTTCCCTATGGCTACTACTAACTACACAATGGGCTATTCAGTACAGGAAGTTTTAGATAAGATGCCCTGCCTTGGTAATAGTGATCCCTTGTACGCACTAGACGACATCGTAGAAGAACTTGGGGGTCAAAGTATAGAGACTATTGCTAAAGGATGGAGTTACATTTGCAACTCATCTATGATCCCTCTCCTGGACATATACAGGATCCTGGTTGTGTTAAGACATGCAATCAATGTTCATACTCATGACGACTGTGGAGAGGCTGACTCTATTCTGAACAGACTTAACACTGCAACCCTGGTCAAAGTCCTTCTTGATAGCACGTTACCAGAGGTAACCCGCTGTCGAATAGAAAGAGTCCTGACAGAGCGTGGTTGTATGCAGGAGAACTCTGTAGATGGCTAGTCAACTACAAGCTTCTTGGAGTATTTCGCAAGCCTTTTCCATTAATAGTGCCTTTGGACCTATCCCTGGTATGCAGGAGACCATAACGGAACAACTTGCAAGAGAGGTTCGTTATGGTATTGATAGAAAGCTATTCGACTGGTGGAGGAAGTCACACACCCATGACTCTATGTTCGAGGACCCAATAGCAATCATTTCAAACAAGTTCAGGAATGCGACTCAGCAGAATGTTCATAACACCAAATCTCTCCTTATCGATTCCGGAACCGGCATTACACTGTTAGATATATACAGAGCAATCCTGGAACTTAATTCCAGATTGGCTGGGCACAATCATCCAGAGCATGCCTTGACAGAGCATGCTCATCCAGAGTATGTTGTGCGTGGAGACATGATCATAATGGATATGGACAAGACACTGAGACGGCTTGAGACAAAAGCCCTGATTAGATTAGCAATAGATAAGGAAGTTCCTGATACAGTCCGGGAACTGGTAGCTGATATACTTACAGAACGAGGAGGTTCTAATGATAGTTGCTGACTGGTTACCTATTGATGTGAAAGGCTGGTTTAACGAGCGTGCTTTTATCAGAGAGACCGTAGATGATATCAAATATGCCTATAAGAAACTGAAGATGCCCTTTATACTAGGGGTGTCTGGTGGAGTAGACTCTGCTGTATGTGCAGCACTGCTTAAGAAGGCAAAGGTACCATCATACTTTTTCTATATTGGGATTGAGTCGTCTGATTCAGCCTGGGAAGGTGTGAAGCAGCTGGAAGAAGCCCTAGGTCTCGAAGTGCACTATACGAATATGGATGCTTCTCTGAATGCTGTGTTAACGGATACTGATACTGGCTGTAACTTGACTGTTGGTAAGCCCATCACGTTTACACGGTATCCTCATACAGTGGATGGCAGCGTGGTACTGCTGGTGCAAAGCAACGTGAAAGCCCGTCTGCGGATGATACAACAGTATGCCATGGCAAATCTCTTTGGTGGTCTGGTTGTAGGTACTGAGAATAGGTCAGAAAGTTATGTTGGATACGCCACTAAGTACGGTGATGCTGCTTGTGATGTTACACTTATTGATAGTCTTACTAAAGCTGAAGTCCTGGCAGTTGGTAAGCGTCTTAAGATTCCACAGAGTATCTTAGATAAAGCTCCATCTGCAGATCTATGGTCCGGACAGACAGACGAGGGAGAGCTGGGATTTACTTATGAGGATCTGGATAGATACTTACTTTGTATGGATAACCCACACTCTAAGGAGATCAGAGACAAGATTGTGCATCTTCATAAGTCTACCCGACATAAATTTAAGGCACCACCAAACATTATGCACTTGCTAGAGGAAGCTCAAGATAAATGAGGCATCCTACCCGTATCTACCTTGAATGTGGGCCTGGATGGTTTAGTCTTATCAATGAGGCCCTTAAGAAACTCTTTAAGCTAAATCCCAAGTTACAGATCTTGCAGATTAAAGAGAAGTTCGGAGGCTTACGCCTTTACGTATCACATTGTTCTTCAGAGATGAACATAGTAATAGATGAAGCAGAGGCTAAGGCAGAAAAGACCTGTGAACTCTGTGGGGCCCCTGGGGATCTAAACAATGATGGCAGGTGGCTTTCAACCAAATGCCTGGAATGCAGGAAAGCACGCTGAGGTACTTATGAGAAGACGAGAGAAACCAAGATCACGGAATAGGAAAAAAGCTATACACCTTGTATATGTCTACTGCAATCCAGAACGGCTTATTTTTGGCAGTATAGCTAAAAAGGATAGAAAGAGAAGAAGTAACCAGACAAGAGGAACATCCCCCTTTATGTCTTGTAGGCTTAGCTTTGATGATGAGATTACACGTAAAACTAAGGCTGGAGTAAGATTCTATGTTGGGCCCTCCAGCTATTACGTGTATAGAGACAACTTACTTAAAGGACGTGACATGCTTGAAGCTCTCCCTGTAGGTTACCAGGCATGAAAATTAAGATTAAACGTGAAAGGAAATGTAATTGGCGGAAGGCTCGTAGCGTACTTCATGACTACAGAGCTCATCAGCTTGGACAGTGTGGTGGACGTACGGGTAAGCAGTCCCTGGTACGAAGGAAGTGGCATAGGCGGATGTGTCGTAGAGCTGAGAAGCTAGGTTATCCGGTAAATAGTATGGTAGTGGGCTACCTATTCTTAGGGATGAGTGTCAAAGCGCATATTGGATATCCTAATAAAATAAAAACGCATACACAAAATATTGAGCTCTCACATAAAAGATCTATTCTATTAGGAGAAGATGAACGGGATTGGTGGTATTGACATGGAAACTACTCAAACAGGAATTGATTAGGACACTTGACATGGACACCTGACCAATGGTATGATATTTATACGTTGCGGGGTGGAAGCAGTGGTCGCTCAAATGTCTCATAAGCATTTTTACGCAGGTTCGATTCCTGCCCCCGCTTCCAACTTTCCTGGAGGATCCTATGTCTGATGAAAGCAGAAGAAATGCTTTCCTTACTGCCACCATTCTTATAGTGTTATTCATAGTTGGGAGCGCATCCTATCTAAACTCTCAGGCTGCCCTAGGTATAGCTGATTCTGAGATTGCGAAGTCTTTCCTTCACGGTAGTAAAAAAAGGATAACACTCTATGCTAATGGAATAGTTATTCGGACATGGGAAGGGAACTTTAGAGTTACAAGCTATAATGGTGGTGCTAAGTTTAGTGTAGACGACTGTAGGGTTAGGATTACCGGAACATACGTAATAGAAGAAATTAAGTAAAGGAGAACATTATGAGCAAGTATTGTCCTGTATGTGGCCACCTTCTAGATAATAGTGAGGGCTGCAATGATGAGTGTAACAACTGTAAAGCAAGCTGGATTTTAGACTCAGACGATAGTAAGACCGACCGTATGTGGGGGGAGATACAGAAGTCCTGGGACTTTATCAAAGATCCGTCTGACAGACTGGAGATCTTGTCAAAGCTTATGGATACTATGGAAGAGCTTCGGAGACCATTCTGGGAAAAACAATTCTATGGTCCTGAGGGTAAGCCAGACGATGTGTGAGTGTATACGACAGCTTTGGTCGTTGTTCATTGACAGGGTTGAGGAAGCTAGTAAAGATCCTATGTCAGGATTGGATATCATAGGTATGTACGTCCTGGGAACCGTAATCGTTTTACCAGCTACCCTCCTTGGACTAACTGTTTATTTCATTAAAAAACTATTTAGCCGGGAAAAGCCTAGTGAGTAAGATTTTTTACAGTCTTCCTTCTAAAGTTCCTTCCTGGTGGGGAGCAAGTAATATGGCACCAGTCAGACCTACGGGGTTTGCTACTCTTTCATTATCTGAAGTGTCGCCCTCGCGGATAAGTCAATGGTTCATGGCAGAGTTTGGAATATCTAATATAGCTATCCACCATGATAGAGACCACATGAGTGTGTCGTCCGTTACGGTTGAGGTAGAGATGAGATATGAGTCTCTCGTTGAGATAGAGTGTAAGATAATGGCACACAAGGAGCTCCTAGGCAAGCATGACACCCTTATTTCAGATGCTACTGCTGCCTTATCCCATGTACCGTCTGCTGCACTTAAAAAGATGTTACTAAGCTCAGACTTGTCTGATTACTTCAAGGAAGAGGTTGTTAAGGCTCTAGAGGGGAAGAAGTGCGCTTCAAAATAGATAGACGCAGACATGTTAACATCAGGAAGGCATGCGGAGAACGCAATTCTTGGGCTACTGAGGAAAGGAAGTCACGGTTTTATCAGCAATGTTTTGTTGTGAATTGGAAGCTAACAAGGTCGTGAGCAGTTGGAGACCGTGTCCATGGACACTTCTATTTTACACGATAGCGTTGATGACCAGTTTGCTTCTTATCAAATACGTGGTACCATGGTTACTAACTATATCAGGAGGTACGTTATGACATCAGGCGAATTAAAGAGATGGATTACTTTGAAGACGAACGGCGATGACAAATATACTATCAAGATGGGTGTTAAGGATGCGAACGGCGCCCTGATCACCTCAACAACTATGGTTAACACCTTGATAGACCATAAAGAAAAGAAGATAGTAATGTGGTAGAAGCCTTAAAGAATATTCAGATTAAAGCTCCGGATGAATGTTCTGGTATTGTGGTAACAGAGGGGATAGATAAAGTTACCAGCTGGGTAAATGATCTTCTTGATAAAACATTCCATCCAGAGCTAACTCAGAAGATTACACTTGGGATGACCCTGGATCGTGAAGTAGGGCCCGTCTGGGATTCTCTTCCTGATAAGGCAAAGCTTGTGGTTATCCATCGGTTTACTAAAGCAGGGTGGAATGTTTCTGAATGGAAACTTTTTGATAATGGAAGCATTTCAGCCAACAGACTTACTTTTTCTAGACCATACACCAGTAAGGAAGAGCCAAAGGTAGAAGAACAAGAATATGATTTCACGGAAGCTGACAGATCTTAGAAAAAATCATAGACTATTGCAAGCACTAAAGAAGGGAGGAGGATGTTAGTGTCAGGTACAACTCAAAACAATTTTGCTAGTTGGGTAGAGGGATGGGAAGAAACTGAAGATGCGGGAATGGATGGCCTGGTAGACACTCTTAGCTACTGGAACTTTAGGGTGATGCGAAGACCAGAGCCTGACTGTCCTGGTGAGTACAGATTCAGCTTTGTTGAAGCGTGGTACAATGATAATAATGAGCTTATCTCTTGGACAGAAGAAGACTGTGCTCCGGAAGCAGGCTCTGTCAGTGATCTTATGGAAGCCGTTATATTCGCACTTGAGAAGCCTGTCCTGGATGAAGAAGAAGAGGAACGAAGGATAGCAGAAAAACAAAGTTGTATTCTCCCGTAGAGAATGGTAACCTGCTACTTACCTTTTCTCTGGAGGAAGTAAAAATGCAGAAACAAGATTTCTTTACAATATTAGACAGGAGAGTTGGAGAGCTTAACCAGACATACGAGAACATTCCCTTTGCCATCTCCTCATCTAAGAAGCCTGAGACATCCAGCATTGTCCTCTCTCTCATGCCGGGAAGTGTCCACCTTAAAGAGATATCAGATACCTATGCAGGATACCAGGTTATTGTACTTAGTGATTGGATAAATGAATGGAAGCGCTGGAGGGCCTATGAAAAGAAGGACGTTAGTTGGAACTAAGAAACGATTGGTCTCAGCTATGAATAGTACGCAGCAGATCCGGCACCAGCATCTCACCTGTCAGGAGTATATGGCTGTATCGGCAAAGATGATTGGAGTTGCAGCTGTTGACATATCGGCTGGTGATGCTTGTTACATTGACTATAACACTGGGCGTATAAGTGTAGCCTCCACGGAGAACACATGCCAAGAAGACTAATAGGAACTAAGAAGCGCATAGTAACCCACTTCAGTATTGAGGACAGAATCCTAAAAGAAATGAGTGATAAACTAACTAAAGAGATCGATAATGAGATCCTGAAAAATCTCTGTGAGCACTGTGACTATGTTCCTGAAGAAGAAGTAAGGACAGTGAGTAAGGATCCACGTCACCCGTGCATCCAAGGTAAACCTAACCAAAAATATACTATTAAGCATACATGCTCATCAGGGGCGCCAACAAAATATATGAGGAGAGCTTCCTATGGGAAAAGACTTTGACATTAATAAGGCTTCTCTAGTCCTCAGTGTACTAGGGCTGATTCTGTGTTTTATTCTACTGATAAGCTTGATGCAGGACCAACCCACTTTTGAAAATATTCGATTATGTGTAGTGAATTCAGGATTCATGTTGCTTTTCTTAAACCTGATTTTTTTTCTTGGTAGACACAAATACAAATAGGGGAGGTTCTGTGGTACAAGCAAGTTCTGTGGTACAAGCAAGTTCACGGATTCATACGTTCGTTAAGATGGAAGATCTGGGTAAGGGTACGTATGATGGCTATCGTTTGGTAGGCGTCGACGTTACTGATGGGTACGCTGTAAGACTATCTTTCCAAAACCCTGATGACCCAGATAAGTTTGTACTCGTTGGTATTGTTGAGGGAGGAGCAGAAGGAGCCCTTGAGGATATTGATGTAAAGGAATGGGCAAGGCTGCCTTTAGAAGTTCAGAAGAAGCTAGGCATGCTTACTGACGTAGAGATTAAGGACATGCAGAAGCAGTATGAGCGCCTAAAAGAGTTGTTCTCACCTGGGGGATAACCGACAGCTAACCAGTCGTAATGCATAAGGAAATCCCTAAGGAGTAAGAATGGTGATTGGTAGAATAAGATGGAGAGCAAGATGGAGAGCCTTGTGTATGAACTCTCGTCGGAAACCGAAACTTCTCTCCTTTCCAATTACCCTAACATCTTTTTAAGAGAAAGGATCCTATGGGGATACTTTGAGGCAGACGAGCCCGGTCCTTAGGTCATGTGGTTACACTACGTGACCTATTGACAAACGTAGTGTAGATCTGGTATGGTTATAAGTGGAGATGACCTATGAGACCTATAGACCACTATTTACTTGATGCAGTAACAGAACGAAGTGTTCATAAAATAAAGTTTGCTATGATGGCTGGCGGAGATGTAAACGCCAGGTACTATAAAGATTCTACCATTTTTATGTATGTTGCAGAGATGTGTTCACCTGAGATAGTATCTATGTTAATAAAAAAAGCAGATATTAATGCAAAGAATAAACTGGGAGAAACTGCGTTGTCCTTAGCAATACTCTTAGGTAATGATATGGTGTCCACGATGTTGATTGAAGCGGGGGCAGATGTTAACTCATGCATATTCCCAGACAAGTCTATCTTATGCTATATTACTAAAAGAAAGGATTATGTAGGCAAAAAGTTAATTAAGATGCTGACTGATCGAGGGGCCAAGAACAACAGGGAAGAGCCGTGAAAGCAACACCAGTCTGGAGAAATAACACGTGTCACGAAATGTAATCCGCAATGCGCAACTAGGAGAAGACCTCTTCCAAGCTGTTGTTGATGGTAATACAGACAGGGCTACTTTTCTTATCAGGCTAAGAGCTGACATAGAGTGTAAGGATAATCTGGGAAAGACGCCTTTGATTAAAGCAGCACTAACGGGTAACGTAAAGATGTTAGCTCTCCTCTTAGGTGCCGGGGCACGCCTTGAGAACCGAGACCGCAAGGGAAGGACTGCTCTTTTCTGGGCAGCAGGCTTATGCCATCTGGATGCAACGAAGTTCCTGATCTCTCAAGGAGCTGATATAAACGTACAAGACTCTGAGGGGGTTAGTCCAATTTTAATAGCAGCCAGATTTACTAATAAACGAATTGTTGACTATTTAGTACAGGCTGGTGCAGACTTATCCATAATGCCGTTTGATAATAAAGATCTCACACTGGGTTACTGAGAAAAAACATACATTTCCAAGTGATTACATGAAGTGTGCCCTGGAGCTACAGGAGAAGCTAAAATGACTATTAATAGAAGACGGAAAAGAGCGTGGCATAAAGCGTATCGTGAAAGTAATAGACACAGGTATAGGTCGTCACTTAATAAGCTCATCTACCATACACCACTAGGATACCGAAGGAAGTCAAACAGAAGAGTAATAAGAAGTCTCAACAAAAGATACCAGCAGGAGAACTTACAATGGATAAGGATGAGGGGAGTACTTCTTACAGGACAGGGATGGGTATGAAGACTAGTAGAAAACGTAAACGCGTACTTAAACGTATATTAAGTGAGGGCGTGGTACGTAAGGAGAAGGAGAAAGGTGTCTTGGTAAAATACCCTCTACCTCGTATGAAGCCTTTTAGAAAGAAGATGGCTCGTTTGCGGAAAAGGTATATAATAAACATGTATGCTGAGCCGTATTATGGTATGAGGCACAGGCTAACTTACAAGAGAAAGAGCAGCCCATGAGGATAAAGATAAACAGGAAGAGAGTACGGCAGCTTGCTAAAGTGACACCAAATGGAAGGCTTAGATTTAATCCCAGCTTTAATGAAAAACCAATGAGAAAAAAATGGAAAATGATTAAGTATAGTGCAGCTTATAAAAAAGGGAGGGCAGTCGAGAGTGCACGTTGGCAGCGAGCTATTTTTCTTAGGAGGGTATTTATATGACAAAGATAAACAGAGTGAGAAAGAGGGTACTAAATAGGCTGTGTTGTGGAAGATCTCCAAAGTTTTGGTCTAACACAGGAAAAAAAAGAAAGAGACGTAAGGTTATCCTACCTTCTTCATTTAATAACCTTCTCTCCAACCTTAAGCGTAGCCGCATATTGGGTAAATACATACCGGGGTTTTATAATACTAACCACTTTCTTTCATACTATGTCCTTATTATTCAATCGATGTTTGCATCTAAGGCAGCAGTTTTACAAATGGATTGGCATACACATGAAAATATATAACGCCCTACAGGATGCTATCAGAGATAACAATGATAAGATGGTCAAGTTCCTTTTACTTTCTAGAGGAAAGGGTCCACATAGCAAGACGGATGATTCAGAGCTTGTTAGGCTGGCAATAGATGGTGACCACTGGAGTTGTGTAAAGCTTCTACTGAAGGCTGGGGTCTTTATTAATGTTGAGGGTGTGATTAGTTATAGGCGCACTCTATTAGAATGTATACTCTTTAGTAGAGACACTGAGCTTGTGAGGTTAGTACTGGAAAGAGGTGCTGACGTAAACTATAGGAGTATGATTGACAGGGATTGTGCATTACATCAAGCTATCTATCTTAAGTTCGAAAAGGCAGTCCCTTTACTGTTAAAGGCTGGAGCCAGTCCTGATGTTTTAAATTGTAGCCGTATGACACCATTGATGAAAGCATCCAGGTTTGGCCTTACAGTAGCAATAAAAAGCCTGATAAATGGAGGAGCAAACATAAATGCCACCACCCATCTTGGGATCACGTCCCTAATGTTATCAATAGTAGAAAAGAAAATCAAAGCTACCGCCTTGCTCCTTAAGGCTGGGGCTGATGTTAACCAGGTTGGGGCCAGTGGATCCAGTCCTCTCATGTTTGCTATTGGTCACAGTAATGAAGCAGCCGCAAAACTTCTTCTTCATCACCCGGGTATCGATATTAATATAGCTGACGAAGATGGAAAGACGCCACTGAGTGTAGCTAAACAATGGCAGAGACAGAACTTTATAGACCTGCTGGAAGAGTACATAGATAACAATAAGGAGGGAGCTTGTGATAGATCCGATGATCTTCGAACCCTTTCCTGTTAATGTATTTATCGTTACTCTTAGACATACACACACAGTTTATATTAAAGGAGTTGGAACAAGTATGGAGTCGGCTACTGCGATAGCAGGCATAGAGATGTTCACGTATTTAAAAGAGGCGTGTGATGACGGGTGGCACTATTATTGGAAGGAGAGAACTGAAGATCTTGGAAAATATTGGACATTCCACAAGGAAGGAAATCCTGGTAAGGATGATGAGTATACTAATACAACCCTTACCATCTATTCTATACCTGTTGATAAATACGCATTAAACATGGAGGAGTACCTATGCCTATAAATAGAAAAAGAAAGAGAACGCTGAAGAATGCTAAAAGGCTTATAGATAGAATGACGTATACATCTACATTTAGTCTCAGTACATTGAAACTGTTCACGTCTATGTTTCCAAACAAAGTGTTCCCAAATGGCAGGTCCTGGTCTGAAATGAGAAAAAGGATAGAGACTGGAGAGAGAAGCCCATATGAACCCATTCATACTATTATAAAGTTCGTAATGCCTGCTTACCCACAACCGTCACACATAGATGTTTCTCATACGGTGACAAAATGACAGACTCTTGGCTTGTATACTTTTTTTCTAATAGCCGTTTCTTTCCAGATATAATTGGGATAGGTACTACCCCAAAGAAAGCGATAGTTATAGCTGATCAATATGTTGAGAATGAAGTTAGAAATGGTCGGCTGAGAACAAACCACTATCCATACGTCTGGGAGAAATACGATAATTCTCAGCAGGACTTTTTTAAAGAGGGAGGGACTACCAGGTTTGCAGTATGGTCTAAGGACACAAAAAATACGCTTAGGAAGGGGGATCACTGGAATAGCGCCGGTAAGCTATATATCTGTAGGTTCCCGACAGACACATTGGAAATTTTGTAGGAGAACAGATGGCAAGAGATATATGGATGGTTGAGTTTTATGAACGATACGAGAGTGGAGTTCTTATAGGAGTAGCTGAGTCTGAAAAAGAAGCTCGGGCTATGGCTACCCAGTATGTACTTCTAGAGGAGAAGAGGTGGAATGTGCCGTCTAAAAATAACCCAGAGCACGAGCCACTCTGGCATTGGATCAAGAAAAGAGATAAGAAGTCATGTAAAGGGTATGGGGAGAAGAACAATATTTGTTTATGGGAGAGGATGCACATAGACATGTATGACCAGGAAGAGTCCGTGGACGGTGGGATTCATATGACTAAGTTTGTAACGGGGATAATCCCTAAGGCTAGGTGGTGACTATTATGTTGAACAAAAAGATAGAATGGGATTCAGCGAAAAGAGTAGTAAAGGATCTTCAGGCAGCAGGAAAGAAGATCGTCTTTACTAATGGATGCTTTGACATTATCCATAAGGGGCATGTTGAATTGCTGGAGCATGCTCGGAAGTTGGGAGACTACTTACTGGTAGGGCTTAACAGTGACACTTCGGTACGTAGTCTAAAAGGAAATGAACGGCCGATCAATCCCGTAGATGCTCGTATAGCTGTCCTTAGTGCCATATGTTTTGTAGACGGTATTGTGGTCTTTGATCAGACTACGCCGTACGAGTTGCTAAGCGTAGTGCAACCCTGTATATTAGTTAAAGGAGGAGACTACATAAAGCAAGATGTAATAGGAAAAGAATTTGTTTCTGAGGTTGTAACTATCCCTTTCGTGGCTGGGTGCTCAACCACAAAAATTATTGATAAGATCAGGAGGGTACTATGAAAAGAAAAGGTTTTACTGTAATGGAAGCTATGATTGTAACTGCTATTATCGGAATTTTAGCAGCAGTTGCACTTCCTAATTTTTACGCAGAGGTAGAGGAAGCAAAAAATGAAGTAGCTCGACAAGAGGAGCAAAAGAAAGAAAGGATCTTTTATTCTCACTCTGTTAGTATAGCACAAAAGCTATATGTAGAAGCACAGGATACCGCCTTCGAAGGTCCTTACTCAGGATGGAAGGTTGTAGTAGAAGAACGTATGCGTGGAACATTAACTGAATTTGTTATCTACACTGATGGTAAGGAACCCAATGTTAAGGCAGGGGATAAGCTGTATATGTATTTAACTTATGAACCATTGGACCTTAACAAAATGGTTACCGGGGAAGCGGAGGTGCTTGAATGATAATCAACAGAGCGGTATTACATAACCAAGGATGCCACGACAAGGATTGGATTGTATCCCAATTGTGCTATGAAACTATCATGGGAAGCTTTGCTTATGGATGTGAGAACGAAACCAGTGACTATGATATCTATGGCTTCTGCATTCCCCCAAAGGAATATATCCTGCCATCTATGTTTGGACATGTACCGGGCTTCTCAAAAGATATCCCACGGTTTGACCAATTCCAGGCCAAGAAGTTTTCCTATAAGAAGCGTGAGGCCGAAGGTACTATCTACAACATAGTAAAGTACTTCAGGCTGGTAGCTGATAATAACCCTAACATGCTGGACAGTCTGTTTACCAGACCACAGCTGCAGACTCACAGGACTAAAATTGCTGAGATGATAATAGAGAACAAAGATCTCTTTGTCAGTAAGAAGTGCTGGCATACTTTCCGGGGTTACGCGTATGCCCAGAGGAAGAAGATGATGACTAAGGTTCCAGAAGGCTCTCGTGTTGCCATTGTACAGAAGTACGGCTATGATGTTAAGTTTGCTGCTCATCTCATAAGGCTGTTGCTAGAAGTAGAGCAATTGCTGGTACATGGTGAAATGGATCTTATGAAAGATAAGGAGGTGCTGCAGTCTATCCGTCGTGGTGAGTGGTCCTATGAAAAAGTCTTAGAGTACTATGATAGGAATGAGAAGAAGCTGGAAGACTTGTACAATGCGTCTACTCTTCAGTATGCGGTCGATGAGCGAAAGCTGAAGCACTTGCTTATCAACTGTCTGGAAGAGTACTATGGGGATCTTCGTGTAGAAAAGAATGCTCACATTGGTGATATTACCCAGGACATGCAGCTGGCACTAACTAATGCACAGAATGTACTAAACAGCTGGAAGTCTAACAATGAGCAGGGTGAAGAGGTGGGAGCAGAGTCAATTCCTGATTAAGCAATGGAGGTTTCTATGATAAACAAACTGAAGGCCGACAAAGTAATGGCTATGAAGAGCGGGGATAGCGTTAAGAAAACGTTCCTCTCTACTCTGATATCTGACATCGAAATGGTAGCCAAGAATGACAATGGGAGAGAAGTAACGGACCAGGATGCCATTAAGGTCATGGAGAAGTTTAAGAAGGGTGCTGAGGAGATTCTTAGGCATAAGCCATACAATGATGAATCATTACGGGAGATCCGCTGGCTGGAAGTATACCTTCCCTTCCAGCTGGGAGAGGACGCCTTACTTCTCATTATAAAACAGGTCCTTGATCATAACCCTGATGCAAAGTTGGGTGATATTATGAAGGAGCTGAAAACACATTTTAGTGGCCAGTACAATGGTAAGACTGCCAGCATACTAGCAAGAACAGAGCTGGGCCTGTAGGTTATGCCGATAGTTACTGATCGTATACTCTGTGTAAACATTGTCTTCAAGAATGACAGTTGGAATAACGGCCAACAGATTACCCCTGTTGGGTTTGCTACTGATGAGGCTCAGGCCAAGCAGATTGCAGCCACGTTTGTGTTACAGAGAGGATCTACATTCAGAGGCGCCTATGGTATATGGATACCACTGGTGCGTCCCCTTACCTATCAGGGAAAGAAGATACTATGGATATGCCCTCATAAAGTTAATGTGGACACAACGACCACTCTCTATAAGATAAAACAGCTCATTGACGAAGAATACCATAGCTATATTGAATACACGGTTCTTTCTTTAAACATGTTATTACCTGAAGGAGAGAGGTGGTTGCTTGGATAATCCTAATATCTTAATTGTTTATCACATGTACTGGACAGCTATTGGTGACAACGGTGGTGGGAGCTGGGATCATGATATCATTGGTTTTGGTCGTAACTTGGCTGGTGCAAGTGCCATAGCTTCTTCCTTTATTAAGGAAGGTGCCAACATGCATATTAGCCTCAGATGGGAGAAGTTAGAAATGGAATGGACTTTACGTGAGGAGAAGTTACTATGGGTAGGATGGGCACCGTGGATTAAACGAGGGGCTTCTTATCCAGAACCATTCCCTTCTAAGGAAACCAGGGATGACTCCTTTATTGCTGTGCTATCAGTTCCACTAGACTCTTGTCTAATTAGTGACTTTTTGAATTGTGACGGATGCATATTACATAGGGGGCCATGATGACTAAAGATTGCTGGGGAGCCCACCCGTTTTTTGTTTGCTCACACTGTAGTAGGAAAGGTGAGCACAGGGATATGCTTTTCCAGGAAATAAAGAACCGTGCGGTAGACGCAAAATTTATATATGGGGGAGAGTGTCCTAATTGCCATAGTACTAATTTTTATAGAGCTGATGATAAAAACAAATGTCCTATAGTACTTCACTCAAGAGACCCGATGGGAGGTAGAATGATTCAAACAGACGGACTGCACTTAACTGGAGAAAATATAGAAGAACTTCATAACTTTGCAAAGGCTATAGGGATGAAGAAGTCATGGTTTCAGAACCATCCAAAGCATCCGCACTATGACTTACTAAGTGAGAACATGCTGAACAAAGCTCTAGAGCATGGAGCCGTCCTGACAGTTGCTAAGGACCAGGCTTATAAGAACCTGGAAGCTGGTATACGGTTGTGGAAGGTGAAGCAAATTGATAAAAAGAAAAGGAGAAAACCAATGGGAAAGAAAAGAGAGTTCATAAAGTCTGCTGCTATATTGTGCAGTGATGACAAAATAATAGAAGGAAGAGACCATGCCCAGTGTATTAGTAAAGCTAAAAAAGGTACATGCAAGGCAGGAAGTATCCAGGGGTTTGTTACTAGCGATGAAAGGTTTGTTGGTAGAGTTATCGCAGGTGAGATTGCATACAAAGCAGGACAGCTCCTTAGTGATCCAGAAGGCAACATCATTCTATCAGAAGAGATATGGTCAGACGGTCCATGGAATTGGGATGAGGAAAAACAGACGTACTATCTTCCAAGAGAAACGCGAAGAAAGAAGACTACGAAGGCGAAGCCTAAAGATGTACGCGGTCTCTGGAGAAACATAAAAACAGGTGATCAGTACCTTGTGACCGCAGTTGCTATTTGCGCTACGAATAGTTTAGATGGTACATTTGATGTAGTGTACTCAAATATTTCTGGTGATGTATTCACAAGAGAACTACATGAGTTCATGGCAAAGTTTGAGATGGTAGAAGTGTTAAACCCAAAGGGGATTTAAGATAGATGAAATGGAGAGTAAGGAAATGTGGCTTTTGTTATCGATGGTATGAATGTCGGATGGAGCACTCCAATATGCTAGGAAGCCTGGGCTCGTGGGGCACCAATGATTACTGTGATGCCTTTCGTATATATCTGTTACGCTCTACGCATGATAAGGACGGGTGGATACAGATATGATTAAGTGGAAGGTAAGAGATGCACATTGTATATTCTGTTGGGCAGACTGTAAGAGAGGTGCATTCCGTGATGATAAGAATGATAACAAATCGTGCGTTGGCCACCTTCCAGTCCAGGATCTCCCAGAGGGTGTACCAAAATGGATAACGTGGGGTGAGCGATGATAATGTGGAGAGAGTCAGATTGCTACTGGTGTACTAAGAAAGTAAACCTTAAGAAAGCCAAAGCTTGTTTCAGGTATATGAAACATAACCGGTTATGTAAACGATACACCCCAACGACTGATGGCAGATGTATGTCTACGTGGGGGAGAACAGGATCAATGATATGGCAATAAAGTGGAGATACCTTGGGTGTAGTGACTGCTTCTTTCGGTATGGTGATCCACATGGTGTACATGGCTCTATCTACAATGGTTGTCCTAAACAGGGGGCGTGTACTTCGTATAAGACTATCAACGACGGATATCTGGTAAGCAGCAAATGGGTTGCATGGAAGGTGTGGAAATGATTGGCTGGAGAATACTACAATGCAAGGACTGCTTCTTTTACGAGCGTTCTGTTGTTACTTGTGCTCGTATATGGGTTTGTGATAAGTATAAGGTTCTCTCCGTAGATCGTTATTTGATAAGCAATAAGAAAGTACCGTGGGTGGTGTGGAGATGATTAAGTGGGAACTTATTGGATGTGCCTGGTGTTTCCAGAATATTGGGAATGCATGTATATGTCATGAAGAAGGGCATCTACTCCTACACACCGACTTTACAGTAGTATGCCCAAGTTTTGATAAGTACAAAGCAATGAAGGAGTGGAGATGATTAGCTGGGTTGTAATAGAGAAAGACATATGCTATTTCAAAGCTAATGATAAGAAGAGATGTCTGCTTAAGGTTGCTACAAATAAGACATGCCACCTCTGTGGAATAGTTCCGATGAAAAGGTGTCCTGATTTTATGGAGGCTCCTGAATGGGCATAACATGGAGATACTGTACTTGCTCAAGCTGTACATATAATTATAATACAATATGCACTAGGTTCTTTCCAACACGGGAGACGGCTAGGGTGTGTACTAAGTACAAAAGTCTTTTTCATGATGTTAGACCACTAGGCTATAAGAAAACATATAATCGCTGTCTCCACGGATGGAACACATGGCGATAAAATGGAGAGAACGTTCTTGTGGTAAGTGCACCTACATACAAAAGAATGGGATCAGGGTGTCAGGCAAGCCTATATGTAGAAACCAACTCGTCTCTAAGAGAGATGCATGTCCGTCTACTGCAGTTAAAGTATGTGAGCACTATTGTCCTGATTGGTCTAAAGAATGGTGGATAGCATGGCAATAAGATGGGGAAAGGTTTCTTGTAAGGATTGTATGTTCACTGGGCTTAGTTATGATACTAAAACTCCTATGTGTGGCTGTAACCCCATAAGGGGAATGGTACCGGCAACTAAGGTATGTGACTCTTTTAAGAGGAGTAATATATACATGCGTACGATGATGGAGATCGGTGGACACAGCACTTTGGTTGTTAGAAAAACAGAGGTGACCTTATGGTTAAATGGAGACTAGTAGGATGTAAGACATGCTGGCATGGTAAAGGAAGTATGTGTCTGCGCCCCGAAGACGGAGCGCGTGATTTTACTGGATATCTTACTTTGAAAAAGGCTGTTGGGTTATGTAGTAACTACGTGTTTAGTGATGTATCAACCTATGTTAATACAGAGTTAAGGGGGCTAAGTCCAGATCCTGATGATGGTTGGATACCATGGCGATAAAGTGGAGAACCTGCAGCTGTGAGACTTGCTGCTTTAGAATGCCAGAAGGAAACAGATGCTCCTGGGGAAGACTGGTTAAGCTGGTGAGGGGAGGGAGGACAGACACTTTTGAAGATGCAATTTATCCTTGTCATCGGTATGAACGTCGCATAGGCTTAGAGGAGTGGTTAATATGGCGATAAGGTGGAGAGTATTCTCTTGTGTTCTATGTGCTCATCATATGCGGGGTTACTGTTCTCGTACGGACTTAACTCAGCAGGGCTCTGTCCCTGCACTTCCTATTAAGAAGGCTAACGCACTGTGTAAGCATCTCTACATATACAGCTCCATGTGGGAGAAGATAGAAGGGGATGGACCGTATGGATGGCACTATATATGATTACTTGGACTATACCATCTTGCGCATCTTGCAAGCACGTGGGCTATGCTGTTAACCCTCATTTGATTTCTGGAGGACAGCGGTTCCACTATGTAAGATGTGATAAATTTAGTATGCTGCTTTGTGGGGGAATCGATCCTCCAGATGAGATACTTGACATTTGTAAAGAAGAAAGGGGATGGAAACTCAATCATGATTAAATGGAGAAAGATCACATGCCTTAACTGCTACCATTCAAACTATAGTATGGACAGAGATCCTCAGCTACTGTGTTTAGTTCCTGGGAAACCACATTTAGCACAGGAAGCAGATAAGGTTTGTGATGAATTCCAGTATTATTTACGGTGGCAGTATGCCTCTAAACCACATTGGATGGACTGGAAATGATTAAATGGAGACAGCACTCATGTCATTCCTGCGCCTTTTTTGTAACTCCATGGTGTCCTCATGTAAAAAAGTATGGGAACAAGAGCATGCATAAGCCACTTGGGATACCTGTTTGTCGAAGATATACAGTTCATCAAGACAAGACATCGTGGATCACAGCTGGAGGGAAGGCTACATGAGTATTAAATGGAGATGCTTTAGCCGAGATCAGTGCTACCGTTTATTTTGGGGGCAATGCTATCCATCTTCTTTATCCATAAAGGGGCCTGTGTTAGAAAAACACAGCTATCGAGTAGCTGATGCAGTGTTAGGTTCCCCAAAACGTTGTACAGGTATTTGTGATGAGTTTTCGCCACACTTGGATGGAGATATTCTATGGCGATAACATGGAGAGTACGGAAGTGTGATCTTTGTTTTCACAAAATTGATGATGAGAACGGATGCTCTATTCAGAAATTTGTCCTTAATGATTATCAAGACCCCGCACTGGACTCTTTCGGTACACAGGGTGAGTGGGTTACAGGAAAGAGGCGGGTTATTAGGCCATGTATGGATTATGTACAGGTTTACCGTGAGGTTCATACATGGGGTATACCCTTTGTGAAGATGGGAAAATGGCCATGGCCGGTTGGAGGAGCTGAGAATGATTTGGTGGACTGAGCACAGTTGTAGTAAAAACTGTAGGTACTTTCACTTCTTTAGTGCTAACCCTGGTAAGAACTGCGTTGGTAAGGCTGATGTTAGCTTTCCTCCAAGACGGTTTTCCGATGATGGGTACACGTATCCATTTGTATTTACTAAGGCTGATGGTATCTGTAATAACTACGATCCAATAGAGGGCTTTGTTGAAAGGAAGGACTGGAGATGATTAAGTGGAGAGTTGTCGATTGTTGGATCTGTGATCATGCTAGTAAGCTTTCACTATGGGATGACGGTCCTGGTTGTTATTACCCTGATACAGTTACAGCACTGGTATGCCCTGGAAAGGTAGACTGCCCTCACCTTGTGATTAACGCATACTTTTCTAAAGAGGACTATCCCTATATCATATGGAGATGAGATGAAGATAGTTTGGATATATCATGGATGTGACACATGCTGGAACGGTGGCAACGCACACTGCCTAAGGATGAGCGGTCCTCCGGAATGCCCTTGGTATGTATACGACGATTACTTTGTTCCTGAAGCAGTAAAGAGAGGAGTGTTTCCGTAATGGCGATAAAGTGGAGAATAACTGGATGCTTTACTTGTACACACAGATCAAGTGATTGGTGCTATGCGCCTGGTTGGAACTCTTCCGGTCATGCACAGCCCCCTGCACGTAAGCTATGTAGCGTGTATCGACGAATCAGGGGCTTCCCTTCTTTGTTTGACTGGCAGGTATGGAAATGATAAAGTGGAGACTCATCTCTTGTAAGATATGCATGAATCACTACAGTCTTACCAACCAATGCTGGACAGGAAGGATCATGTCTTTTTTAGAAAAAAGGTATGATGTTGGTAAAGTCTGTAAGCATTTTGACAACCTGACTATAGCATTTGGTGAGGGGTGGACGGAATGGCGATGAAGTGGAGAAAGGTTTCTTGCCTTGCATGTGCTTATAGACTTATGTACGGTGGTAAGGATCGTTGTAGCCATCATACCTGCCCTGTAAGCGAGTGCGAAGCATGTGAGCACTTTAAATTACAGGATGATGGGTTTCGTTCTATTTTTTGGACAGGAGTACGGAAAGCAATGGATGCTGCTTGTTGGAGAACCTATGGCCATTAAATGGAAAGTATGTGATTGTGATAGCTGTAAGCACTATACGCATAAATCATTACGGCTTTGTAGGCATCCTATAACTCTCAGACTTAAGCCAAGTGGAAAGGTATGCTCAAACTTTAAGCACCACGCTAGCTTAGAGGAAAGGAAAAAGACCTGGTCATGAGTATTAAATGGAGAGTTATAAATAAACAGTGGTGTTGGCGAAAGAGCCCTTCCGTCTTCCCTTTCTGTTTTACTAAGAAAAAGAGTGACCCCTGCCCGTGCCGTAAGTGGTTCACTCCCTATAATAATGCTCGGGCTCTCGTGGCCTGGCATAACTGGAGGTAACGTGGCAATACAATGGAGAATATCAGGATGTGCTGCTTGTTGGAATTGGAATGCCCAGGAACAACACTATGTGGGTGCCAGTAGGGATTGTATGGCTGGAAGAGATGAGAATGAACTAGATCCTTATAAGTGCTCACGCTATCGTAGAGATAACGTTCTAAAACATAGATGGAAGACCTATGGCCATTAAATGGAAATACTATAGTTGTACAATGTGTGCAGCCAGGTCGCGTACTGGTGCCTGTCTGCATATAACAAGTCATTGGTACAGAAAGATTCCGAAAGTTCCCTGTGAGGCCGTCAGACAGTTTGCGGAATGGAG
>Ga0210003_1000325_pt1 | contig 42722 bp, 33 predicted proteins | sample LantaG_FD_182804 | JGI IMG/M metagenome (GOLD analysis project Ga0210003, IMG submission 182804) | Deep subsurface microbial communities from Baltic Sea to uncover new lineages of life (NeLLi) - Landsort_02402 metaG (SPAdes) (version 2) | ecosystem: Environmental > Aquatic > Marine > Oceanic >...
TTTTCACCGCCAATCGGTCCGTTTGTTTCGATTTTCTTTTGGATCGCCCCCCGTAACAAGCCAAAAACGAATCTCCAAAATCCCCCTGAAAAAAAATTTCCCCCTCATTTCCTGCCCCCCAATCCGCCATTTCAACCCAATAAGGCCAATTCGAAGCCCCTTCTTCAACCCAATCCCGAAAAACTTGCAGCGAAGCGGAAATCCGCCCTCGGCGGACCAATATCACCTTGCACAAATAGCGAATTTACACCCACCAAGGGCATTTCCTGCATAAAACTCCGCAAAAACGTCCAACAGAAAAATTTCACTCCGCCAACCCAGCTTGACAGCCGAGCCGCCACCTACTAAACTTCTCAACCGTGCAGAAATCCCGGCAAAAACCAATTATCGGCATAGTGGGCGGCATCGCATCCGGCAAATCAACCGTAGCTGCCGAGTTCGCCAGGCTCGGCTGCAAAGTCATAGACGCAGACAAAATCGCCCACGAACTACTCGACCAGCCACCCATTCGCGACGCCATAATCGCCGTTTTTGGCCCCAAAATCCTCGATTCACAACGAAGCATCGATCGCAGAAAACTCGCTGATGCCGCCTTCACCGGCTCCGAAAATATCGCCCGACTAAACGCCATATTGCACCCGCCCGTACTCGCCCGTGTCGAGCAACTCATAGCTGACTATAAAGCCCAGCCAGACGTCAAGGCAATAGTGCTCGACATGCCGCTACTGACCGAAACAGGATGGGGGAAAAAATGCGACAGACTTATTTTTGTCAGCGCAACGCCCGACGTAAGAGCCGAGAGGGCAAGAACTAAGGGCATTCTAAGCACCCACGATTTGAAACTGAGAGAAAATTTTCAAAATTCACTTGACACCAAAGCCAACTTGGCCGATAATACTATTGAAAATAATTCTGGCTTGGTAGAGTTAGCCAGACAAGTCGCTGAAATCTTCTCATACATGGCGAATAACGAGTAAGCGGGGTTTGCTTCGGACTACTCGCAGGACTGCTCGTTTTTATTAACTAAAATAGTTCGACTGTTCAAGACTCAAATCCGTTGGAATTCCTGTGGAAAAGTTGTTCTACGGAATTGTGGATTCCGACAAAGAAGAAGGAGTGATTATGGCTAAGGCCGCTGGTAAAACCAAAATGAGGAAACACAAATCTTCGAAAAAAAAGACCGGCTCACGGCGAAAACGCGTTGTTAATGATGTGGACATGGAAGTGATGGAGAGGCACGAATCGCTCTCCGATGTGACAGGGGACAAGGATGGCGACGAGTCTGTTCACGCAAAATACGAACGTATCAAAAAGGGAGACTTGTACCTGACCGACCTGCAGAAACTGACGGTTGCTGAGCTGCACGATGTAGCCAGAAAAGAGGGCATTCAGGAATATAGTGCTCTCAAGAAGCAGGACCTGATATTCAAAATTCTAAAGGAACGTATACGTCAGAACGGCCTTTTGTATGGCGAAGGTGTTCTCGAAGTCCTGCCGGACGGTTACGGCTTTCTGCGCAATCCTTCGTATCACTATCTTTCCAGCCCTGATGACATTTACGTTTCACCGTCCCAAATCAGGCGCTTCGGTTTGAGAAGCGGCAACACGGTCTCAGGCCAAATCAGGCCGCCAAAAGATTCGGAAAAGTATTTTGCCTTGCTGCGGGTCGAGGCAATCAATTACGAGGACCCCGATAATCTCATCGAGAAGGTGGTCTTCAGCGACCTGACGCCGCTGCATCCGGAGGAACGTTTAATTCTTGAAACTACAAAGGAAGAATTAAATATGCGGATCATCGACTTGGTGACCCCGGTCGGCAAAGGCCAGCGTGGGCTGATTGTTGCTCCACCTCGAACAGGCAAGACGGTTTTGCTGCAGAAGATAGCCAACGCCATCAGCGTAAATCATCCGGAAGTGAGCCTGATTGTGCTGCTGATTGACGAAAGGCCTGAAGAAGTCACGGAAATGGAGCGTAAAACGGCTGATGATGTTGAGGTTATAAGCTCAACGTTCGACGAAGCAGCCGCACGTCACTGCCAGGTGGCGGAGATGGTTATAGAAAAAGCCAAGCGGATGGTCGAGTACGGCAAAGATGTTGTGATTTTGTTGGATTCGATAACCCGCCTTGCCCGCGCATATAATACTCAAATGCCACATTCGGGAAAGATATTGACCGGTGGTGTCGATGCCGGTGCGATGCAGATGCCGAAAAAATTCTTCGGTGCCGCAAGAAACGTGGAATTCGGCGGTTCGCTGACGATTTTCGCAACGGCTCTGATTGACACGGGTTCGAAGATGGACGAGGTAATCTTCGAAGAATTCAAGGCCACCGGCAATATGGAACTCCACCTTGACAGACGACTGGTCGATAGAAGAAGCTGGCCTGCGATTGACATCAGTCGAAGCGGAACGCGGCGTGAAGAGCTTCTGCTGGATGAGAAAGAGCTTGCCTTAGTGTACCGTCTTAGAAAGGTATTGAGCGACCTCAATCCCGTTGAGGCTGTTGAACTGCTCAAGAATCGACTGAGCAAATGCCGGAGTAATGCCGAGTTTCTGATGGCTATGAATCTTGATTAGGCAGGCGAAAAACTATTTCGCCGCGCAGCGTAAAATCCGCGCGACAGCTAGCCATGGGCTAGACGGACTACTGCTTCGACGGTGGGCGGAGACAGCAGGTGTGTATTTTAGTGTTTGCTTTACATCAGCCCCTTAATCTATTAAGATTTAATCCCAGCCCGAGCAGCTTTGCCGGAATTTTTTTTCTCAGGAATTGACGGGGTCACGTATGAGTGAGCAGCTTTCAAAGGTTTACGAACCCGCTATCACGGAGCGGCAGTCGAGCGAGCTTTGGTTTTCCAGGGGCTATTTTCACGCTGAAGTCTCACGCGATGACGAGCCGTCACGCACATATACGATTGTGATTCCACCGCCCAACGTTACCGCTCCGCTGCATTTGGGACATGCGTTGAACAACACGCTTCAGGATATCCTGATTCGATTCAGGCGGATGCAGAAATACAATACACTCTGGATGCCCGGCACGGACCATGCCGGTATTGCGACCCAGACTGTTGTGGAAAAAAGCCTGCTTTCGGAGCAGGGCAAACGGCGAACGGATTTCGAACGTAACGAGTTTGTGGCTCACGTTCAGGCCTGGAAAGACCAGTACGAGGCGAGGATTATCAGCCAGTTGAAAGCGATGGGCTGCTCCTGCGACTGGGAGCGGACGCGGTTTACGATGGATGATGTCTGCGCAAAAGCCGTCCGCGCGACGTTCTTTAAGTTGTTTAAGGATGGACTTATCTACAGGGGCAAACGACTGGTCAACTGGGACCCGGCTACTCAGACGGTGCTTGCCGATGATGAAGTCGAGCATGAAACAATTCAGGGTCACTTCTGGTATATGCGGTATCCGCTCGTTGAGCCTGTTGAAATATCGACAGGGCGGATTGAATATGTAACGGTGGCAACGACACGGCCCGAGACCATGCTCGGTGACACGGCCGTTGCGATGAACCCGAACGACCCGCGAGCCGCTAAGCTTGTCGGCAAAAAAGTTCGGCTGCCGATTGTAGGCCGAATTATTCCCATAATCGCCGATGAGCACGTTGTTTTGCCAGACCACGAGAGTGAAGATGAAAAGGCCAGGTTCTCGACGGGCTTTCTGAAAGTCACGCCCGCCCATGACCCGGATGATTATGCTATTGGTGAACGCCACTACGAAGAGATTGCTGATGTGGTGGTGCCAATAGAATATGCCGGAGACCCAGGAGAATACGTTTTCCTGAATGTGATGGCCCCTAACGGTAGCATCAGCCGCGACCACGGATGGGCCGACTGGGAGAACATAAAGAATCACGATGTCGAGAACCTTATTGGCATGGACAGGTTTGAGGCACGCGAGGCTATCGTCGAATGGTTCCGGCAGGAAAAACTCCTTGAGGATGTTCGCGAGTACGCTCATGAAGTAGGCCACAGTTATCGCAGTCACGTTCCAATCGAACCTTACCTGTCGGACCAATGGTACATCGCAGTCAAGAAGCCAATCGAGTATCTGGCAGATACATTTGGTCGGGGTTTTATCGAAGGAACTAATGTGCCGGTGAATTCATTGGCGGGGCTGGCCCTGAAACCGCTGCTGGACGGCAGGCTTCGGTTTATTCCCGAGCGTTACGCAAGAACGTACCAGAGTTGGCTCGAGAACCTTCGTGATTGGCCCATAAGCAGACAACTTTGGTGGGGGCATAGAATCCCTATTTGGTCAAAGCTCGGAGGTGGTGGGCAATTAGTAAATGAGCTTTCGAAGTCTCCTGAGAAAGTATGCTGCGAGCTTACGAATTCCGATGAAGGGCCCATTACCTATATTTGTGTTGCACCAAACAATCAGGACATAGAACAACAACTGGCGGATGACGGTTTTGTCCGGGATCCGGATGTTCTGGATACATGGTTTTCGTCGGCTCTTTGGCCGTTTAGTACGATGGGCTGGCCCGATGATACGCCGGAACTAAAAACCTTTTATCCCGGTGATGTGCTTTGTACAGCCCGTGAGATAATCACTCTTTGGGTTTCGCGAATGGTAATGATGGGCCAGTACTGCGTGGGCGATATTCCGTTTGGTGACGTATTCATTCACGCGATGATACAGGACGGTCAGGGACGCAAGATGTCCAAGAGCCTCGGCAACGGCATCGACCCACTCGTGGCGATTGACAGTCACGGCGCCGACGCCATGCGTTTTACCCTTGCAAGCATGACCACTCAAACCCAGGATGTGCGAATGCCGGTTCAGAAGATGAGGCTGCCGGATGGGCGAACCATAAATACGTCACCTAAGTTCGACCTCGGACGAAACTTCTGCAACAAACTCTGGAACGCGTCGCGTTTTGTTCTGAGCAATCTCGAAGGCATTGAGCCGGGCGGCTTTAACAAAGAGAAGATGACGATTACCGACCGATGGATTCTTTCACGTTTGTCGCAGGTTGTCGGTGAGGTCACCAGGGGCCTCGACGAGTTTAAGTACAGTGAGCCTTTGAACCTGCTGTACCGGTTTTTCTGGAATGATTTCTGCGACTGGTACGTGGAGTGGGCCAAGGCTCGCCTGCAGGATGAGCAACAAAAGGCAACTGCGCAGAACGTTTTGGCCTTTGTGCTGGACCAGGTGCTGCGTTTGCTGCACCCGTTTATACCGTTTGTGACCGAGGGGATATTCCAGAAGCTGAATGAAGTTGTACCGGTTCGAGGGCTGCAGGGCATCGTACAGGCCGAAAAGGCCGATGCTCTTGTTATTGCCGACTGGCCGAAACAGCATGAGACTGCTCTCGATGCCGATGCCGAGGAGCAAATAGCGGTTGTCCAGGAGGCGATTCGGGCGGTCAGGGACATAAGAAACAAGTACAACAAGGCACCACGCGAGTTACTCAATGTTTCTGCCCGGGCGGCTCAGAAAAACGCCGACATCCTAAACCAAAACGCCGAACTTATTCGGCAGTTGGCAGGCACCGATAAGTTTGTCGCCGGTGTTGAAACGGTAAAACCACCCAATGCGGCGGTTTCCGTAACGGCAGATGCCACGCAGCTTTACGTTCACGGTGTGATAGACCCTGTGGCCGAGCGGGCCAGGCTGCTCAAGCAAAAGACGCAGACGGAAAACGCCAAAAAGGCAGTCGAGGCAAAACTGAATAACGAGAATTTTGTCGGCAAGGCCAAGCCGGAGGTGGTCACGCAGGCACGGGCAAAACTGGCTGAGTTGACCGAACAGTTGCAAAGTGTTGAACAGCATTTGAACGAACTCCCGGGCTGATTGAGTAAAGGTGGTGCTGAAATGGATGTTGAAGCGGAACTTTCGCGGATAATAATTAATGAAACGTCCGACCAACAGATAATCGTTGTTAAGGAACGCGGCGGCTCTCGAAGTTTTCCCATAGTGATTGGCGTGGTGGAGATTTTCGCAATCGACCGCCGACTAAAGGGGTTAACGCCGCCCCGTCCCATGACGCACGACCTGCTGGATAGTGTTATCAGACAACTCGGCGCCAGAATTGAAAAAATAGTGATATGCGACCTGCGACAGCATACTTTCTTTGCCAAGATAATACTAACCTGCGACGGCCGCACCATCGAAATCGATTCGCGACCTTCGGATGCCATTGCGCTCGGAGTAGCATCGAATACTCCCATTTACGTTGCCGACCATGTTTTCGATTTGGCGAGCGATTAACAGCTAACTATTCTCTGCGAGAATTACAATACCGGCGGCTATTCGTTTTTCTGACACGTTAAGCTTGAAATGATAAGCAGTCCAACGGCAATGCAGAGCATGCTGTCGGCGACATTGAACGCGGGCCAGTGTCTCCCGGGCCAGTAAACGATATCGATAAAATCACGCACGAGACCGTCGTTGAACATTCTGTCGTAAAGATTGCCGCATACGCCGCCTGCGAAAAGACCGAGTGACAGTGAGGAAAGCCTGTGCTTTTGAGCCATAAACAGAAATGCCGCCAGTATTACTACCAATGCAATCAGCGACACCGCCACCAACAGGTGACGTTGACCCTGTGCTATTCCAAAAGCGGCACCGGCGTTGCGGGCTCGTATCAGTTTAAGCACACCGTCAATGATTACGAATTCCCCGTCCGGTTTTAACCATTCGAATACGGCCGCTTTGCTCCACAGGTCCAGAGAGGTTCCGAGAATCGCCACGGACCAGAAGACAACATGCGCCTTTGCGTCGGGAAGCCTCATTTTGCCCGGTCTGCACGGACAGGCCGAATCCAAAGCCGGTCGGACGCCATTTTGTCTTTTTGCGGATTTTGCCATGCTTGAAGTTCTGCCAAAACTATGCTGTTGTCCTTGTTATCTTAGTGATTCTTTTATTGTCTTGAGTACTTTCTTATGAGTTCCAGCAGCTTCTTACGCGAGGTCTGGTCGGGTTTGATATCAAGCGAAAGCCGCCATTGCCGAACCGCATCGGCCCTTAATGCTTTATCTTTGGTCTCGAAAGCCTTTATCATATACGCAACGCCGAGTCCCCTCATAGCCTCCCAGTCACGCTCGTTTATCGCGATAGCCTTGCGATAACTTCGAATCGCCTTGTCGATATCATTGAGGCTGAGATAGCAATATCCAAGGTACTGGTATGCCTTGTTGTTGTCCGGTTCGATCAGCAGTACCTCGTTGAGTAGTTCCTTTGCCGGCTCACTGCGATCTGTCTGCAAATACGCAAAAGCCAGTACAGTCATAACGTTGGTATCATTGCTGTCGATTTCGAGCGTCCGCTTGTACGAGCCTATGGCAAGTTCATAATCTTTCTGCGAAGCGTGAATATCCCCGAGGAGAGTTTGTATCTGGGCCACGTTCGGATCAAGCTGCTCGGCCTGTGTGCCGTATTGCAGAGCGCCGTCATAGTTCTTGAGTTTGTAGTAGCTTTTGGCAGCACCGAGGTGGGCATCGAAATGCTTCGGCTTGAGTTCACATGCCTTGACGTAGGCTTCCACTGCGTTTGCAAATTTCTGCATAATGTAGTAGACCTTGCCAAGGTTGAAGTAGTCCTTGAAGGAATATGGGTTCAGGGCGGTGGCCTTTTTGTAGGATTGTGCGCTTTTCTCGTATCGTCTTTTCTCCTGGTGAATATCGCCGAGCAGTGAATAAGCCAGCGAGAAATGTTTGTCGGCCTTGACCGCGGCATTGAGCTTTTTGACGGCCAGTTCATCCTGGTCGAATTCCCGCAGCACCAGGGCATCGACATAAAGGTCTACCGCCTTTTCGTTTTGGGCGCAGCCGGAAGAAAACAGTCCACAGGCAAGCAAAAGAAAAAAGCTTAAGAAAACGCTCGCGTCGGTTTGGTGTTTATTCTTCTCACCGACTGAGCGGTTCAGGCTGTCAGACATAAACAAATTCCTTTCAAGCCGCAAATAGCACCGTGGTGTCATCGGCGGGCCTGTGCACACAATTGTCGGCACGGCAACTAATTATAACATCGCCAATAGTGCTGTCAAAAGTTTAGCGGCGAATTGGGGTTGTTGTTTGCCCGGGAGGCTAAATGGTTGACATATCAACCTGCGGTCTGTAGCATAGTTAGCTTATGTGACGAGTATTACTGAAAAGGACAGCATAGTGCCCGGGAAATAGCGATATTATAGGGGCTTTTTTTTATGGCTTTGAAGAATGTAGTTTTGCAAAGAAGACCATTTGTTTTGATTATTCGCGACGGCTGGGGTTATAACCCAAATCCTGACGAAGACCGCTACAACGCTCCCAAGTGTGCTGATACGCCAATTGACGATATGCTGATGGCTGAGTATCCACACTGTCTTATTCATACCAGCGGCGAAGAGGTGGGACTTCCGGACGGAACGATGGGCAACAGCGAAGTAGGACATCAGAACATGGGCGCCGGCAGAATTGTCCCGCAGGAATCGGTGAGACTTAGCAGAGCGATTCGTGACGGGTCGTTCTTCGAAAACAAAGAGTTCGGCAGATGCATTGAATTTATTAAGAAAACCGGCGGCAAGTTGCACCTCATGGGCCTGTGCAGCGATATTGGCGTTCACTCACTGCTCGACCATCTTTACGGGCTGCTCGAACTGGCGAAACGAAACGACATCAAGAACGTTTTCATTCATGCCTTTACCGACGGCAGGGATTCGCCGCCCGATAGTGGTGCCGGATATATAGCTGCGATAGAGAAAAAAGCCCGTGAAATAGGCGTCGGCAAAGTGGCCAGTGTCATAGGCAGGTTTTACGCGATGGACCGCGACAGCCGATGGGACCGTGTGCAGAGGGCTTACGAATGCCTGAGAACGGGCAAAGGCTTGAAGGCCTCCAGTGCCGCACAGGCCGTTGCCAACAGCTATGAAAAAGAAACGACGGACGAATTCATCGAGCCGACATGTATAATCGACGCCGAAGGTGATGCTACAGCCACGGTTGATAACGGTGACGGTGTGATATTTTTCAACTTTCGCGGCGACCGCCCCCGCGAAATTACGCGGGCATTCGTGGAACCGGATTTCAAGGAATTTGTGCGAACGACCAGGGCGGACATTTATTATGTCTGCATGACCGAGTACGACACGACAATTCCTGCCCCGGTGGCATTTCCGAAACCGCCGAAGATGAAAAATATTCTCGCAGAGTACTGGGGCGCCCTCGGGCTAAAGGAGTTTCGCTGCGCAGAAACGGAAAAATACGCTCATGTCACTTTCTTTTTCAACGACTACACCGAAAAACCCTTCAACGGAGAAGACAGGCAGATAGTCCCTTCACCGCGTGTTCGAACTTATGACCTGAAACCCGAGATGAGTGCCTACGAGGTGACCAATGTTGTTCTCGGAAGACTTGACTCGAACAAGTACGACGTGATGGTTGTCAATTTCGCCAATCCGGATATGGTGGGCCATACAGGCGTTTTGTCTGCAGCGATAAAGGCGGCCGAGGTGGTTGATGAATGTGTCGGCAAAGTGCTTGATAAGGTGCGAAGTCTTGGCGGCGCGGCAATTATCACGGCCGACCATGGTAATTTCGAGAAAATGTGGGATACCGAAAAGAATCAGCCGCACACGGCCCACACGATTGGTGATGTGCCTTTGATAGTTTTCGATGAGCATTACAAAAACGCTGCGCTTGCCGAAGGTGGAAGATTGGCTGACGTGGGACCTACACTGCTTGAGATGATGCAACTGCCTAAGCCGGAGAAAATGACCGGCATAAGCCTGCTGCAGGGCTGACCAATTACGGATGCGTTGATTGTGGGGTTGAGGCAAATCTCATGCGGTGAAATGTGAAACTGTTCAGGTGTCGGGTGAAATAATGGGCCGGATAACCGTCCTTGACCAAAACATGGTGAACATGATTGCCGCTGGTGAGGTTATCGAGAGGCCTGCCAGCGTGGTCAAGGAATTGATGGAAAACAGCATCGATGCCGGTGCGACGAGCATAACGGTGAGCATCGAGGATGGGGGGCGAAGGCTGATATCCGTAGCCGATAACGGATGCGGGATGGATGGTGAAGACCTTGCCAATGCGTTCGAGCCGCACGCCACCAGCAAGGTCAGCAATAGCAGCGACCTTCATACTATTTCGACTTTGGGTTTTAGAGGAGAAGCCCTGGCCAGTATCACCTCGGTGTCACAGGTGCGGGCGGTGAGCAGGACAAAAGATGCCGCCGGCGGCAACTGCATTGAAATTGACTGTGGGGTCAAAAGTGGTGTAAGTCCCTGCAGCGGTGGGGTCGGCACTACAATCCAGGTGCGGGATATTTTCTACAAACTTCCCGCCAGGCGAAAATTTCTGCGAACGGCTAACACGGAAATGAGTCACATCAGTGAGCAATTCACGCGGATTGCACTGGCTAATCCGGAGGTGGCGATGATACTAATGCATAACGGCAGGGAGCTTCACAGGCTCGATGCCGGCCAGCCGGGCGAAACGCAACGGCGGCGTATAGGACAATTGTTTTCGGCGGAGATTTGCAATGGCCTGATAGAATTCCAAACCAATGAAAACCGTTTGAGCATTCGCGGCTTGCTGGGCAGGCCCGAAATCGCCAGGAGCAACAACAAGTTTCAATATGTATTCCTGAACGGCAGGTTCATCCGCGACAAGTTCATTTCACACGCGATAAGGGAGGCATACCGCGGGACCGTGGAGCCGGACCGATTCGGCGTTGTTTTTCTGTTTATTCGAATACCTTTCGAGGACGTCGATGTAAATGTCCACCCGACCAAGATAGAAGTGCGTTTCTACAACTCGAATCTGGTTCATTCACAGATACTTGCCGGTCTGCGCGAGAAGCTTCTGGGAACAAATCTCGAGACAGTGGCGACGATACCGTCAGCAGCCGTGCGGCGGGATATGGGTACAGCCAGGCCTCCGGATGGGAAGATTGCAGATGCGATGGCCGAGTTCTTCAAAAAGCACGCCCCTGTTCGAACTCAGCAGCGATTCAGCTATCGCTCCGCAATGGCAGCGGCGATACCGATCGAGCGAACACCGCAGTTGCCGGTGAATGTGATGCAGATACACGACAGCTACATAATCGCGCAGACCGACGACGGATTTGTCATAGTTGACCAGCACGCGCTTCACGAGCGAATACTGTATGAGGAACTGTCCGCAAGGGTGCGAAAAAGCAAGCTCGAATCGCAGAGGCTCTTGATACCTGAGAGTTTTGAACTGACCGATGCCGAAGCAAACGCCGTCGAGAGACACGGCGATTTGATTGAGAAGCTTGGAGTGGAACTCGTGCCGTTCGGTCCCAGGACAATGGCCGTCCAGGCGTTTCCTACCCTGTTAGGCACAGCGGCACCAGCCGATTTTGTCCGCGACCTGCTCGGGATTCTTACCGACAAGGAACTGACCGACGATGCCGACAGACTGCTTGATGCGGTTTTGAATATGGCGGCCTGCAAGGCGGCGATAAAGGCAGGCCAAAAATTGAGCCTCAGCGAAATGGAACAACTGCTTACCGACAGGGAAACTACTGACTATGCCAACCGATGTCCCCACGGCAGGCCGACGATAATAAAGTTCACCCTGGGCGATTTGGAAAAACAATTCAAGAGAACCTGATGCGCAAGTGGTGGTGGTTAGTGTTGATAATTTTCTGCTGGGTCGGTGTCGGCTTTGCATTATTAGCCGCAGACGCCGGCAACAGCCGTCGGATGACCACTTCCAGCACCGGAGCCGACGCTATCGTTTCGATGGCACCGAATCTTACTGAGATTCTTTTTGCCCTGGGCCTTGGTGATAACATAGTCGGCGTATCTACCGGCAGTGACTACCCGCCTGAGGCTGCAAAAAAGAAGACGATAGGCAATTTCTGGCAGCCTGATATCGAAGCGATAATCGCGGTCAGGCCTGACCTTGTTATTACACTGGGTTTTAGCCGGCAGAAAAATCTCGCCGAACGGTTGAACCGGATTGATTACAGAACGCTGTCGGTAAATATCGATAAGGTAGATGACCTCTTTGCAGCGATAGAAAAAATCGGCCGGGCGACAGGTGCTCGAAAAGCAGCGGGGCAATTGGCGACCGACATACGCGAAAAGCTTGACAAACTCTCGATTCTTATGGCCGGCCGAAAAAAAGTCAGGCTGCTGTATGTAATTCAAAGAGAGCCGCTGCGTGTGGCGGGTCGTGACACTTTTGTAAACGAGATGATCGAACTTGCCGGCGGTGAAAACGCCATTGGCCACACTGTACAAAAGTATCCGCCAATCGGCGCCGAGCAGGTGATTGCCTGCGGTGCCGATGTTATAATCGAGCCTGCAATGGGAACAGCCGACCTGGCTCAGCAGCGCCGCAGTGCGGTGGAATTCTACAGCAGGTTCGCAAATGTCCCGGCAGTTATTAACAGCCGTGTTTACATAATAGAGCCGGACACTGTATCCCGGCTGGGGCCGAGGTTGTACGAGGCAATCGAGACAATTGCCCGCTGCATCAGACCGGAACTTTTCAACGAGTAGCTTTATGAAAGAATTGTTGACAGTCAAGAAGCTGACCGCAAGAATTGCCGTTGCAATCGTGCTGTTGGTCCTGGTGATGTGCGTTTGTTCACTGGTCGGTACGCAGCGCATTTCGCTAAGTGCAGTTTTTGCCGGCGGTCACAGTCAACAGACTGTTAATACCGATTACGAAATCTTTGTCCACGTGAGGCTGCCCCGGATACTTCTGGCATGTGTGGTCGGCGCGGCTCTTGCCTATGCGGGGGTTGTCTTCCAGGGGCTTCTGCGAAATCCACTTGCGGACCCGTACATCCTCGGCATATCCAGCGGCGCTGGCCTTGGGGTGATGATTGCCGTTATGAGCGGATATAGCTGGACCTTATGGGGACGGTCTCCAATTACTGTCTTTGCATTTGCAGGGGCGCTGCTGACGGTTTGGTTGGTATGGCTGATAGGACGCTTTACGGGGCGAGCAAACATGACCGGCCTGCTGCTTGCCGGCGTGGTGGTAAACGCCTTCTTTTCCGCGGTGATAATGTTCCTGACATCGGTCGTCAAAAGCGACCAGTTGCATTCGACCATATTCTGGCTGATGGGCAATATGACAGAAGAAAGCTTCTTCGTGCTCTGGGTTTGCGGAGGATGTGTATTGGCGGGAATTGTCGTACTGTTTTGCATCAGCGGGCGATTGAACCTGATTAGTCTGGGCGAAGACGAGGCGACGAGTATGGGCGTCAACACAGTCAGGACGCGAACGATTGCATTTGCGGCGGCGGCGGGTATAACTGCGATAGCAGTGAGCCTGAGCGGGCTGATTGGGTTTGTGGGCCTGATTGTTCCGCACGGTGTCAGGCTGATATTCGGGCCTGACCATCGGCAGTTGCTGCCTCTAAGTGCGATAACGGGAAGTGCCATGCTGGTCATTGCCGACACGTTTGCCAGGGTTGTTGTTGCGCCGGCGCAACTGCCGGTGGGTGTGGTAACTGCTATTACGGGCGGGCCGATATTTCTGCTGCTCCTGACCAGGTACGCACGCAAGTCGGGGTTGTTGAACAAATGAACATCATAAAAGTTGACGGACTGAGTTTTGGATATTCCGAGGTTGAGGTACTTCGGAAGCTTAGCTTCGAAGTTGAGAGCAGCTCTTTTCTTGCCGTGGCAGGGCCGAACGGAGCGGGCAAGAGCACGTTGATACGGCTGTTGTGCCGGGAGCTGAGACCAAAATCGGGTTCGATACGTATAGACTCGGCGGCTATAGAATCATACACAGCCAGGGACCTTGCGCGAAAGGTGGCAGTCGTACGCCAGGAGTTCGTGCCGGTATTCGGCTTTACAGTGACAGAGGTGGTGGCAATGGCACGGTCGCCGTACCTGGACACATTCGCCTTTGAGAGCAGGACCGACAGAGAGATTATTGCCGAGGCGCTCGAGATGACCGAGACGGCCAAATTTGCATCGAGAACTCTCTCGCAATTGAGCGGCGGTGAACGCCAGCGCGTTTTTATCGCAAGGGCGCTGGCGCAGGATACGCCTGTGATACTGCTTGACGAGCCGACGAGCTTTCTGGATTTGAAACACCAGGTCGGTATTTATGACCTGCTTAAAAAGATGCAGCTTGAAAAGGGTAAAACAATCGTGGTTGTCACGCACGATATTAATCTTGCTGGTCGCTATTGCGACCAATGTCTGCTTATCGGTGGCGCCGACGGCGAGAAAAACTGCTTTATAGGCAAACCCGAAGATGTCCTGGCGCCGGAACGGATAGAAAGGATATTTGACGTTAAGGTCGCAGTCGGTAAGGCCGGACGGAAAAAAATCATCATTCCTTTAGGCAAGTTTGCGGATTCTGTGACCGATACAGACGCAGATCTCACCAGCACCGAATGAAAACCACGCTGCTGGTGAAATGTCATAACTGTCTGCTTGACAATAGGTTAGCGTCCCCTCGCAAAATGGCTTGAATAACATTCAACTGGTAGGTATACTCTTGCGCCGCATATAAATGCGATTGGTGAGTAATAGAAATAGTGTACGCTGCTTTGGTTACTATGCTATAATAATGGGTTATACGAGTTTTAAGAATATAGACAGCATGAAGAAAGGCAGTTAAAAGCGTGGCACAGAATCGCAAGAAGCTTTCGAGAAAGAAAACGAGTTCACGGCGAACCAGGAAGGGCCGCTTGTCCGCCGCTGAGGTCGAACATTTTGAGCAGATACTACTGAAAAAACGCAAAGAGATAATAGGCGATGTAAGCGAAATGGAGGACGAAGCCCTCAAGAAGCAGCGGCTGACTGCGTCCGGAGATCTTTCGAGTATGCCGATACATATGGCAGATCTTGGCACCGACAACTATGAGCAGGAATTCTCGCTGGGACTGATGGATGGCGAGCGAAAGCTGCTGAAGGAAATTGACGACGCGATGGGGCGGATAGAAAATGGGGTATACGGCATTTGCGAAAGCACCGGCAAGCCAATAGCAAAGGACAGACTTGAGGCCAAGCCATGGGCTCGGTATTGTGTTGAATATGCTCGAATGATAGAAAACGGCCTTGCCACGAAGCCGGAGTAACCAGCGGTCAAAAATTTTGCGAAAGCTGTTGAAAGCAGCGGAGAATAAGCTTATATATATTATTCATAGTCCGTTTTCTAAGGACTCGGCGAGAATTTGTAAGCCTTTGGAAAGGATGAAAGATGAGCAGTCCAAGCCAATCGGCTCCAATACCTTCGGAGGTGCACTTCCCGAAATTATTTAAGGCGTTTCGAATGGCGATTCAGCCGGGCAGCATGATGATAGCACTTATGGCTGTCGGTGTAATATGTTTTGCCGGCTGGGTGATGGACTTCACAGGAAGCGTTGTTACAAACGCTCATGGCGATACGGAGGTGGATGTTTACACGGCTAATCCGGAAGAACTCGGGCCGTTCATTGAGGCCTACAAAGAGAATGGCCCGCGAATAGGCGTGTTTTCGACGATGTGGAGGTTTGTTGCCAAAAAGCTTCATGCCGCTGTATATTCGCTTTTCGAGTTGGATGTGGCCGGCATAAATGTAAACATCAAATATTGCTTCAAGGCAGTTGTTTGGGCGGTGAGAAACCATCTTGTCTACTGCATCATATTCTTTATCATAAAACTTGCCGTACTGGCCGTGACCGGCGGGGCGATTTGTCGAATTGCTGCGCTGCAGTTTGCCAGGGGCGAGAAACCAGGCATAATCGAGGCGCTGCGATTTGCCTCAAAAAGGTTTATGAGCTTCTTCTTCGCACCTTTGCTGCCGCTCTTTGGAATCATTCTTGTCGGCTTTTCAGTGTGGCTGATTGGTTTTGCAGGCAACATCCCCATAGTTGGAGAGTGGATTATAGCTGTGTTCATGCCGATGGTACTGGTGGCAGGTGTGTTGACCTCGCTGCTCGCGATTGGCTGGCTTGCGGGATTCAATATGATGTTTCCTGCGGTCGCCTACGATGGCTGCGATTGTTTCGATGCCTTTGCACGGGCGTTCCATTATGTCTATTCCAGACCCTGGAAAATAGCTTTTTACAGTGCTATCGCAACTGTATATGGTACTATTTGCTACGTCGTTGTTCGGTTTTTTGCCTTTTTGGTGTTGATGACAACCTATACGGCACTCGATGCCGGAATCGCCGGCAGCTACGCACAGGGCAACAAACTCGTAAAAATCTGGGCGGTGCCGGCAATGGTAGACCTGATTCGACCAAGCACCCAGATGGTCGGCCTGAGCGAAAAGTGCGCTGCCTATGTGATATACGCCTGGCTGCTGCTCGTATTCGGGCTGGTTATTTCCTTCATCATGAGTTTCTATTTTTCCGCAAATACAATAATCTACGCCCTCATCCGCAGTTGGACCGACAAAACTGATATCGAGCAGGTCTATTCCGTCGCTGCCCAAAGCCAAACGGACGTTGACAGCGGCGACGATATTTGTTGACAGGCCGGTCAATGTTCTTATAATCTCCTGAGTAATTGTGGGCAATGGCTATGGTGCTGGGAAAATATGCCTGACTCGAATACAAACAGACAGTTGAGTGACACGAAACAGGGCCTGCCAGAAACCTCGCTGCCGCCGGCTTCTCTGCTGCAGTTTCGCAAGCCCCTTATTATCCTCGCTCATCTGATAACTTTTGCCTTGTCTTTGTTGCTGTCGTTTCTGCTGGCGCACAACATGCAGTTCGGCGACTGGTTTCCGCAGCAGTATCCGAGACTGCTTTGCGTATTCATCGCCGTAAAGCTCATCATATTCGGCCTTTTCAAGCAATACCGCGGCTGGTGGCGATACGTCGGGATTTCAGACCTTACCGCTATCGTGCGCGCGTCGCTGGTCAGCACACTGGTCATCGTAACACTATGGACGGCTGCGCTGCAAATCGACCCTGTTCGGAACTTCTGGCCGGACCTCGAAAGAGTTGGCCAGGGTGTGTTCATGGCTGATTTGTTCGGGACCATCCTCCTGCTGGCGGGGCTGAGAATGATTATAAGGCTCTACCACGATGAATTTCGAACCGTCGAGAATAAAAGACTGAGCCGATTTCTCATAGTAGGTGCCGGCAACGCAGGCGAAGCACTGCTGCGCGAGATTCACCGCATGCCCGTCGCTCAGTATGAAGTTATAGGTTTTGTCGACGACGAGCCGGTCAAACAGGGACTCATTATTCACGGCCTGCCCGTTCTTGGAACTGTTGAGCAGCTTCCGAAGGTCTGCAAGGACAAGAAGATTGAGGAAATCGCCGTTGCCATGCCTTCGGCAACGCACCATCAGTTGAGACGTGTTGTTCAGGTCTGCGAAGGCACAAAAATCCGCTTCCGAACCGTACCGTCGATTACCGATATTGCATCAGGAAGGTTCCGTGTCTCGCAGATTCGCGACGTTGATATAAATGACCTGCTTGGCAGGGTGGTTGTCCAGCTTGACCTGGCTTTGATTGAAGCTTTCATCAGTGGCAAGATTATTGCGGTTACCGGAGCAGGCGGTTCAATCGGCTCGGAAATGTGCAGGCAGGTGTGCAAGTTTAAGCCAAAACTGCTTCTGCTTATCGAACAGGCTGAAAACCCGCTCTTTTATATTTCCCGGGAACTGCAGGCTAACTTTCCCGATATCCCCCTCGAAGCGATTATCTGTGATATTACCGACAAAACACGCGTGAATGAGATTTTCGCGGGATTCAGACCGCAGGTCGTAATACACGCAGCCGCTCATAAGCATGTACCCTTGATGGAAATCAATCCGGGCGAAGCTATCAAGAACAATGTTGTGGGTACAAAAACGGTGGCTGACGCAGCCGACAATTACGGCAGCAGCAATTTCGTCATGATAAGCACCGACAAGGCGGTCAACCCAACCAGTATAATGGGCTCATCCAAACGAATCGCCGAGTTGTACATCCAGGACCTGAACAGAACAAGCCAGACCGATTTCGTTACTGTCAGGTTCGGCAATGTGCTCGGCTCGGAAGGTTCGGTGGTGCCAATCTTCAAAAAACAAATCGCCGACGGCGGCCCACTTACAGTTACGCATCCAGAGATGAAACGGTACTTCATGGTCATCCCGGAGGCCGTGCAGCTAGTGCTTCAGGCGGCGACGATGGGAAAGGGCGGGGAGATATTTGTCCTTGATATGGGTGAACCGGTCAAAATCATGGACCTGGCCAGGGAACTGATTACCCTTAGCGGTTTCAGGCCTGGTGAGGACATCGAGATATTGTTCACCGGTCTGCGACCCGGCGAGAAGCTATTCGAGGAGCTTTCGATTGAGGGTGAGGATATTCAGCGCACACGACACCCGAAAATCGTGATATGGAAAAACATCCCCATGGATCGCGACCGCCTGCACGCGGGTATTGACGAACTGGTAAAGGTCGCCGTAACACAGCGGCACCGCGACATAGTCGCAAAAATAAAAGAGCTTGTACCTGAATATATAGGCGACAACAGTAACTAAACTCCGATTTCCACATGGAAGCATCGTTTCCGGGGACAATCTTCAGCACCCCGGTATCCCGCAATACCTCCAGCGCAACAATAAAAACCACCGCACCCGGCGCAGCCAACACAAAACTGCTGCGCCCCATCTCAGCGTAGCCTTATCGATATTGATTTGTCACACGCGGTACTGCCGTGACTACTGTTACTTGGCAAGTCTTCCGAAAGGTATTCCGTGAGGCTTACTCAGCCCAAGGTCGCGAGCTTTACGCCTTACCTCGCTGGAAGAACGGTTGAATTTATTAGCGATGATCCATGTCGCCGTGTTCGAGTACTTCTTCTTCAACTCGTTCAGTTCCTTCTTGGTCCACTCACGTTCCTGCCTCTTACGCAGACCCAGTTCCGTCGCCTTGTTCCTTACCGCACCAACCGCTCGATTAAGCTCGAACGCGATGTCCAGTACCGATTTTTCATGGTACAGCTTCTCTAAAGTGTTCGTCTCTTTCGCCGACCATGGCCCCTTAATTCTTTTCCGTTCTTGCGCCACTTCAATACCTCTTCTAAAGCAACAATAGATAATGTTTTCCCGCAGGACCAACCAGCCCAAGCCCGGCCCCGCCACGTCTATACACTTTTCAACATATCATACCGTCATTATCGCTACAACCTGCCGGCACCAAAAACCCCTTTATACGCCCAATTTGGCCGCTCAACGCAAACACACGCCGGCAATTCAACCGCCAATCTACTCACCAACAAATCGCCCCCGGCAGCATTGGGCCGGGCGATTGCACCTGAGTTTTCAGCAGTCTATCAACATTCAATCACAACCTGTTTTTTGCGACGACCAGTCGTAAAGCTTGGTCCATTATTCCCAGTCACACCAAAGTTTAACAAAAACAAATAGGCTGTCAACCAAAAATATCTCTAATGTTACCAAAAATATGAAAACCCAAATCATGCAAAATCTCCGCGTATTCAACCACTTTCTCTCTGAATCCGAAAAAAACCGCATATCGCCGCCAAAAAAAAACAAAAAAACGTATTTCCTCGCATGTTTTTGAAGAAAACGCCTGATTTTCAAAAAAAACATCATATTTGACGCACCAGGCGGCATTATCCATTTGATTATTGACCGCTTGAATGTTAGCTTATGCCCTGATTGATTACTGCCAAGGAGTGCGTATTGTGCAACTAAGTTGGATTATGAGATTAAGAATTGTTGCGGCATTGGCAATAGGAGTCCTTTTAATAGGAGTTCTGGCTTGGCCGGTAGTCCGGCAACAAACACCTTTCGATCCTCTTTCAATTGCCGGTGGAACCGTAACTGCCCATGCCATAATAACTTGCGGTGTCATGGCCTTCGTCGCCGGGCTTATCGCTTATTTCGTTTGTTGGCCATGGGGACGTGAAATAGGCGTTATCGCCGCACCCGCAGGCTTGGCAATCTGGGCAATACGCTCCGGAAATATGGCGAATCTCATGAAGCAAAACCACTCTATCGAACAGCAACAACCCCTTTTTCGGGCACTTCAGCTTGAACCAATCCTCTGGTTGGCCGTCGTTGCCGCTGGTTTTGCCGGAGTTTTCCTTGCTGCCAAACTCCGGCCGGGACGCCCACACGCAAAGCAACCCGAAAACCGTAACAATAAGGACCGCAAGTACTTAAATGCGGTTCTTGCCGTCGTTGTATCAATACTGATAGCCCAGTTCTGCATCGGTATATTCACCCAGGATAGGCCCGTAGGCGACCAGAAATTGGGTATGGTCGCGGCACAGCCGGCAACCGGACAGATCGTCTTTGGCGTATGGATATCCTTCGGCATAGCGGCTTTCATAGTCAGAAAATTCCTCGCTGCTGGTTACCTATGGCCTACAATCGCCAGCGGCATTGTAACTGCTTTTGGCATAATTACTTATATGAAGCACGATACCATGGCCTATCTTGTCCAATATTGGCCGCCCGTTTTTTATTCCAATGCCATTATTTCTATTCTACCCATTCAGATGGTCGCTTTTGGGACTTTAGGATCTATTTGGGGATATTGGCTCGCAGTGAGATTTATTTATTGGCGACAGCAAGGCCGACAGAGCGATACTGCATAACCGCCGGAGTTTCATTACATCTTTTTTTGGCCCGAACATCGTATCTAACTCCTTACTGCAAAAACAGTTGCGTGGCAATAGTCTTATAAGAAAAATGCCGCTGCAAAAACCATCTAAAAACAACTGTTTTGCCCACACGAATTCGCCGAAGATATACTTGAGTCCCTGACAGACCCGGGACACCGAATATATCAGAGTACCGCCTCGGGCAGGGTAAGGAAAGGGTTTCGGCGAACTCATGGGCGGCCCTTTCGTAGCAATGGCAGGCCAGCCGACAAACAAAAGGAGTTGGACATGTTGGTTTTGAGCAGACAAAAAGATGAGTCGATAATGATTGGTGACGAAGTGGAAATCACCATAGTGGATGTGCGCGGTGATAAAGTTCGTCTCGGCATAACGGCACCAAGACGCATAAGTGTCCACCGAAGAGAGATTTACGACGCGATTCAGCGTGAGAAAGCTGAAAAGGAGGCGTCGCAGAACGATCAGGAGTGAGCACGCAACCCTGGCTGGCCCCCTGACCTTTCAGCCGCTCTGCAAAATGCAATCCAACCTTTTACTTCCCACTGCCGGCACTGACGTCCTTGGTGGAAACCAACTGTTTAAGGCTCCCGTCAAAAACATATTCACCCCCAGCCTCGGTCTTTAGAGCAACCATCTTCCTGCCGTAACGTACCTTGCACTGCTTGCCAAGCAGAGAACGAACCACAGCCCTGCTCAGCTTGCCTTCCTTCCAGTAAATATCAACCTCAAAACCGCCACGCGCACGCACACCTTTTATGGAACCCTCATCCCAATCCCGCGGCAGCGCCTGCAAAAAGCGAATCGTACCAGGCTCAGAAAACAAAAGCATCTCCATCATCGCCGCCGGTATACCACTGGCCGCCTCAAACTGATACATCGGCGGACGCCAGTGATAAAGCCAAAGTGTCGTAAACAAATTCGGCAGAACATATCCTCGTGCGACAATCTCCAGTGCCTTCAGCGCCTCGTCACCCTCCTCCAGCCTCGCCAAAACACTCGCCGCCAGAACATAAGACCAGCAGCAGGGATATTCGAACTCCTCCATCTTCCGTTTCATCCCAATCCGGCACGCCTCAAAAAGCTTCGGCGCGCTCTCACGAGTAATCTCAAGCCCCGGAAAAACAGGGTACATATGCGACATGTGCCGATGCTCGTAATTATCGACAAAACCCCGATGCGTCCACTCCTTAAACGCGCCATCCTCATTAATCATATAAGCCGGCATCTTAGCCAACATCGTTCGCCAATTCTTCACATTATCCTTCTCTATCCCAAGCTCCTCGCACGCACTGCAAAGATTGCTCAGCAACTCCTTGGCCACCGCAATATCCATCGTCGCATTGATAGCACACGACTGCTTCGTATTCGAAGGAGTATTCTCCGGCGAAAGAGATGGTATAAAAACATACTTGCCGTCGTTGCCGTCAACCAGAAAATCCTCATAAAACAATGCAACGTCCTTCATAAACGGCACCGCACGTTTCGCCAAAAACTCCCTGTCCCCCGTATAAAGCCAGTAATCATAAAACAACTCCGCAAGCCACCCTGCACCTGCCGTCCAGTAACTCCACCCCAAACCAGACAGCCCGTGACTCGTACCCGACATCGGCGCAAGAATCCCGCGACAGCCCGCAACATTACGAGCATTCGTTCGAAAATCATCAACCAGCGACTCGTAATAATCAAAATAAGGCAGCATAATCTCCGCCATATTCCCCGGAAGCGCCTGCCAGTAATTCATCTGGATATTCATGTCATTATGATAATCCGCCGCCCACGGAGGACCGTAAACCCCGTTCCATATCCCCTGAAGATTCGCCGGCATACCATCCGTCCCGCTGCTGCATATCAACGCGTAACGCCCAAAATCAAACATCCGCTCTAACAAAGCCTTCATCGCCTGACCATGCAGCGCCTCATTCACAAGCTTCTCATTCGGAAGACCGCGATTCCTCGCACGCCCCCCAAGGTCAAGCTCAACACGCATAAACAACTCGCGATGAATCGCCACATGACGAGCCAACAACTTACCATAATCACTGCCCAACTTCTCGATGTCACCATGAATACGCTCAAGAGCACCCTTGCTCTGCTCATTTGCAAACAGCTTCGAAATCACCAGCACCTCGTCCGCCTTTTCAACACCAACCTCCAGCTTCGACGTCTTCGCCTTGCCGCCCTTCACCACCACCTTCGCACATCCACCGTATTCGTCCCCGCCCACAAGGTTGTACTTACCCCCAACATCATACTTACCAACAAGCGTCAGCACGTTCTCCTTCGCCGACAAATTGAACGTAATTGGAACCTCATCAAGCCGAATCTTCGCCACACGACCAATCGGAAACCGCGGCACTCTAACATTCTTACCGTCACCAGGTTCCGACCGCTTCAGCCCCGTCGGCAAAAGCCCAATCCTGCAGTTAATAGCACCACGCGCCGACGCCCCAATACTCATAACAACAACGTTATCCTTTCGGCTCACGAAAACCTTGCGATAATATCCCGTCTCGCCAACCTTCCACGTCACCACAACCTCGCCCGTCTCGAAGTCCACAACCCGCTCCACATCCTTCACCTTCCCCTCCATCGGCTGCGCAATCGTCACGTTAAAAGCCGGATGATATGAATCCGAACCCTGGTAATCGTATTTTATCTCAGGATTATCTCGGAAATAACTGCCCGCCTCCTTATACTTACCCGCCCTGACCAACTCACGAATCTTCGCCAGGGACCACGAAACATCCGGAAGTGTCGGCTTCCTACTCGTAAAAAACAGCGAATCGTGATTCAGGATTATCGTCTCATCCTCGATATTGCCGAACACCAGCGCCCCCACACGACCGTTCCCTGTCGGCATTGCCTTGTCCCAGCTATCCGCCGCCTTAGTCTCAGGCTCATGACGAGACACCCTCCGGCTGTAAATCATCTTGTGCTCACGACCCCGGCATTTGCCGGACCAGCCGCACAACAACACAAAAACCGCCAAAAACAAAAACAACCGAAAGAACCATCCACACGTCTTCATAGTTCGCATCCCCTTTGCATCACATTGTCGTCGTTCACACACCTGACAAACAGATTATCAGCCAAGGCCCCTCCAATGTCCACATTTTTTCCTAATCCGCTCCTTACTCAACACCCGATATCCTTATCTGATTGGATAAAATCCGCCGGTCTGCTAAAATAGATATCATTGGAGTCAGCCAAAAACCTGCTTTCGAAAAAACGCTATGAATATAGACCTCCACTACGACAAACAGTTCATCTCCCTGCAAATCCCCGACCGCAACGTCGAGCATATCATACGCCCCTGGCAAACCGACCGCCAGCCGGAAAATGCCTCTCTAATCCGCGAAGCCCTTGATTGCCAATCCGCCCGCAGCTTCCGCAAAGAAATCGCCGACAAAAATCTCTGCGTCTTAACCGAAGACGGCACACGTGAAGTCCCCATCGAAGACATCCTCCCACCCCTGTGCGAACTCCTCGCCGCCGCCGCACACGTACAGTTTATCATCGCCACCGGAACACACAATGCCTGCACCCCCGAAAACCAGAAAATTACCCAACTCATCGAATCAGCCGCCCGCAGCGCCGCCATTGAAAACTTCACAGTACACCCCCACGACTGCCGCCGCGAAAACTTCCACAACCTCGGAAAAACATCACGCCGAACAAACCTACTCGTTACCGACAAAGCCGACTCCGCCGAAATCTTCCTCGCCCTGTCCGATATAAAAACCCACTACTTCGCCGGCTACTCGAACCCAATAAAAAACTTCGTACCCGGAATCTGTTCCTTCGAAACAACCGAGCAAAATCACAGCCTCGCCCTCGATGAAAACGCAACCTTCTGCCGGCACCCCTGGCACCCAAACCCAAAAAGACAAAACAACCCACTCGCCGACGACCAACTCGAAGCAATGAACATGATATTGCAGAACCGCCCCGCATATACACTCGCCACAATCAGCACCGCCGGTAAATTGCAGTGGGCCGAATTCGGCGACATCCGCAGCATCACCACCCGCGCCATCGAGCAGGTCGACCGCAACAACACCCACACTGTCACCCCCACCCCAGGACTCATCGTCTCGCCCGGCGGCTTCCCCAACGACATCAACCTCTACATCGCCCAGCGGGCACTCGAACTAACCAAAAACGCCGTCACCGACAATGGCGAAATCCTCTTCCTCTCCGCGTGTCCCGGCGGCATAGGCGAAAAGCACACCATCGAAAATTTCTACAACCGCCTAACCGCACCAATCGACCAAATACTAAAATCCATCGAATCAGACTACAAGTTATACAGCCACAAACCCTACAAATTCGCCCAGCTAATCCGCCGCCTCCGCAAAATCTGGGTCCACACAATGATACCCGACAGCATAATCCAAGCCGCACACTTATACCCAACCCACAGCCCTATGCAAATCATCAACACCTGGCTCGCAGAAGACCCCGACACAAAAATCACCATCGTCGACGGCGCAAACAAAATCGCCCTCTACTAATCCCCGCTACCCCCCTCTTGTCATCCTGAACGCAGCGCAGCGAAGCCGAAGGATCTGCCCTGCGAACACGATTAAACTCACGAAACATCCACCCTTTTTGTCATTCCCGCGAAGGCGGGAATCCATGTTCACCTGTGACCTGTCACGAGGTTGCTTTCTCAATATTCATCCAATCTCATGCTGCAGACCTTAACCGCTCTGGCCTTCACAAGTTCAAGTTTTTCAGCAATTTCACATATTATCCCAACCCAATCGGAACAGGGATTGCGATACGAGAAGGACTGTTTAATCAAAAAAGAGGAAACAACTTGGAGCGGTAATGGAAATTCTGAAAAGAATCCGAACCGATTCAGCGGGTAAAGAGCGAGAGAAACAATCTATAACTTAAAAGGGTGCCGAGTTTTACGACACCCTTATATTTTCCTGTTTGCCTTTTCTATCTTCTGTCTTACAGAACAACCATTGCGGTGTTACTGGCTTCGCCTTCGCCTGCCTTGTTTACGGCGATAATGCAATTACCTCTGGTTCTGTTCTTGGAAATCTTGCCATTTTACAATTACTTTCAATAAAAATTACATTATTCTCCCTGCCCACTGCGGAGAAGTTTTGCGATATATTGATTTTACTTTTCAATATCTTTGCCTCTATATCTTATGGCCAATACATCTCTTATTTATTCCCTTTAGCTTCTTGTATTAGCAGTCTTTTTGAAGGGATTTTAAACTTATTTTCTATTTTTTGTTTTCCCTTAAAGCCTATTGAGTGCATTGAGCAATGATTAACAATCATAAATTTCATTACTTTTGTTGCAATACCAGAAAAATCATCTTTGTCAATTTCATTTGCAATATTATCGATTTGTATGTTTTTATTGTACCACATTAATATTCCATGTTTCACTAAAAATGAAGCTGGAGTATTATCATTATCACAAACCTTTTCAATAATTGCAGTCAGCTTATTAGAGCCTAAAGAATTTATGATTTTTCCAATGAAGCCGTATATGACAAAGAAATTTAAGTTCCAAAATAAGCATCTTGACATTTTTTCTATTTCTTCTTTACTATGCTCTTTTTCCTTTCTTCCTTCTTGTCTTCTTTCTTCTGCCTTATTCTCAATAACCGTTTCTATTCTATCTGAGATATAATCAACAATCTTTTTCTGTTCACCTTCATCTTTTATAAGTTCAAAGAACGATGTTAAAATTCGTAAGTGAACCTTCATCGCTTCTTCAAATATAGATTCAAGTTCCGATTTTCCCAATGATCCCGCGCGGTTTTTTATAATACTCCCCATAACCTCAACCGTCTTAACACTTCTTCTTAAATCCTTTGGTAGATGATCTTCCTTTTCTTCTTGAGCAATTTTATCTTTTTTGCCTCTGTTGTTTTGTTCTGCCTCATCTTGTAACTTTAACCTATCACCTCTTTCTTTCTCTGGTGTCATAGTTGTTCTTGGTAAAACTGCTTCAACTATAACATTAACCTGTTCATCAAAAAAACCAAGTTCTTCTTTACTTAATGTCGCAGGATTGTATTGCTTAAATAAGCAACGAGCGTTATTAGTAATTTTCTTCAAAACGTAAGCATCCCTGGAGTGGTGAGATATAAATATAGCAATATAAGCATTTTCGTCTTTGTGAAGATTGCTTATGATGGAATCAATTGTTTCTTCATTATCCTTTATATGTTCAGCAAGATGCTTTGCTACGAAAAAATAATAAAGGTATTGGTAGCAGAAAAAGTAATTATTGCAATTGTCTAATGCAATAATTTGCGTCTGCCGCAATTTGCTCAATAGAGTTTCTTGCTTTATAGGAAGATTGTATTTATTCAAATATGAACTCATGAAAACATTAAATTCATCAGCTGCAATTTCACCCTTTTTTTTCGTATAGAAAAAGAAGGCAAACTCGGTGAGAAAATTAATATATGTATCTATTTCATCGTTTTTCACTCCTTGTTTAGTTAAATACATATATATAAGAGCCTGATAGCAGTATCCCTGTGAAGTGATTTCTTGGTTTAGAGGTTTTGCGATTGTTTCATAAGTATTAATAATAGATAGAATAAAAAAGGGATAAGCAGGCATAATACCATTACCAATAGCCTTACCTAATGTGGTGTTAACCAGTTCGGTTCTATGGTCAAGGTTTTGGTACATTTCGTTTTCATTGAGATTAGTATCTGACAGACATGCCCATTTATTAATCAATTTATCCCTTAATGACGGGACAAATTCCTTTATTTTGAAGTGAGAAAAAGACCTAATAAGACTCTCATCTTTGAAGTTTAGGCTAAAAATGTCATCAACAATAATAATCTGATGGTAATATGAGGATAAATCATTTATATGTTTTCCCTTGTTTTTGGCAAAGTGGAAATCATCTAAAATGGGAACTAATCTTTGCTTGTCAATTTCATCTATTGAAACTATTTCATATTGTTCCTTATATGCTTTTGATATTTTATTTTCTATCTTTCCAGCGTATTGATTAGCTTTGTCTGAGATATAAACGGGAACAAAATTTTTCTTTCGTAGCTCCACAAATATTTTTTTGCACAAAGTTGTTTTTCCTGCCTGATTTTCTCCTGCTATAAGAATTCTTGGGTATTCACAAAAATTTTCTATTAGTTTCTCTGAGCTTTCCTTTTTCTCACATTCCCTTAAATCATCATATTTTTCTAATTCAGGATAAACAAATATATCATCTAAAAGAACTTCATCCTTTCGAGAGTGGGCTCTCGTCAGCAAATTTGTATCTTGTAGAAAAAATAAAAATGGTTCTGTTATTTTTAATCGTTTAATCTTAATTTCTTTTTCAATAACATCTTTAAGCCCATTATATACCTTATTCCATGCATCGGTTGAATCTGCAAAACCGGAAACTGGCCCACCGTCAGTAGGTAGAGCCAATAATGAAGAAATTTCTTTAACATCTAACCAGCCACATGGAGATAAAATAACTGGAAGGACTACGATTCCTTTCTTTTTCTTTAATTCTAAAGCATTCTTTATTTCTTTTTTGCAAGCATCAGATGAAAGGAAGTTCGCGGACATAAATAAACAAATGATATCAGCATTTTCCAAGTTATTATCAATTTCATTTTGAAAGTCTTGACCGCCTATTATTTTTCGATCATACCAATCCTTTATTAAGCCATTGTCTTTTAAAGGTGTAATATGTTTTCTGAATTCATCTATATATCCTTCATCAAGATGCGAATAACATATGCAAAGCAAGAGCGAGGAAGATTGAGATGTTTTTTGCTCTGTCGCTTGTGGTTTATCTTTTTCCGCCATATTCAATTCCTTTCAAAAACTCTGTGCCTCTGTGGCTAATTTTTCGCCTAACTGCCTTAAAATTAACGACTTACTAGCCTTTTTGCCCATTTACAACACCACATTGTAAGCCAACAACGCCACGATGTAAAGCCGCAATGCCTCAATGTAACCTTACAACGCCTTGATGTAAAGCTGCAATATCAAGATGTAAACTTACAATGCCTCGATGTAAGCCGACTTTTATATCCTGTTATCCTGTCAAAAACTCTGTGTCCTCTGTAATACAATCTTGTATCTTCTTGTTTTTTGTGCACGTTTTTTCTATCGGGCGATCGCAACATCTTTATTTTCAAGGTGTTACGAGACTTTTTGGCTGGCCGAACTTTTTGGTTCATCCGGTTAATGCGTAGATGAAACGCTCAGGTCGGGGTCTTGTAGTTATTTCGAGAGAAAAATCGTTTGGGCAGAGGCTCAAATTTGGGCAGGCGGGGGGAAATTTGTGCCTCTGGGGCCCCGAACGATTTTTCTCGGGCGCTCCGAACCCCGAATCCACCTACCCATTATTCGGAAGAGCCGAACTTTTTGGTTGCGGCTATGCTGCTTCGCGTCCTTCGTGGTTCGAAATATCCGTTCATCTTTTCCTTTCCCCTTTTCCCTGCTGCCCTCTGTGGCTCTCTGTGGCTAAACAAAACCTTTGCGCCTTCGCGCCTTTGCGGGAAATCATATCCGTCATTTTGCCTTTTGCATTTTGACTTTTGACTTTAATCCCCGCTAATCCCTTACCCCCTGTCCCACAAACGCTTAGGCCGTTTCGCCCGGCCAAAATCCCCCCCAATTTCGACAAAAACACGCGGGTCCCACCTATTATAGAAGGGTGCCCTTTTTCTAAGCACCCAAAACAGAGGTATAGACACTATGACCACAATCGAAGCAATCAATTGTCACAACACGACACCTCAAATCCCCCATAAAACACCGCCGTCTCTCGGACGGCCTCCGCATAATAATCAATTACCAATAATCAGTGATCAATCAAGTCCCCCTTTTATGCAAAACAAACCCAATTTGCTGCACACCCAAATGAACGTAACTACTGCACTAACAACGGCTTATCAAAATATCAAACCATCCAGACGCCTGAAAAACAAACCCAATTTCAACCCCACCATCTCCGATCCGCCCAGCCGACTATAAAAATGCAAAACAAACCCAATTCCCAAAACGCCAAAATGTACCTAACCTCTTATGAACACAGGGATTATGAACAGGAAGCACCCCTTCGCACCCCGCCAAAACAAACCCAATCAAACCCAATATTGCAGCGCACTGGAAATCCACCCACGGCGAATCCTCGCCGGACCTTCAGCGAACCTCCGGTGGCCGGGGCCGGACAAAAAAATTCTTTTCTTTATGAAAAAAACGGCCATCATTTCGTTATACATATAGACGTTCGTCAGTGTTGGGACTCTTGGGACGCAATTGAATGCTTGAAGACGGGTTGCTCGTACTAAAATGCAGACGCGGCAGCAAGGACGCAATATCCCGCATCTACAAAAAGTACAAGGACTACCTGCTAACTCTCGCAAAGGTTCTTTTACATGAAAGAAGTGCCGCCGAAGACATTGTCCACGACGTCTTCGTCAGCTTCGCACAGTCAGCCGGCAACTTCCAACTGACAGGCTCGCTCCGGGGCTATCTCGCAACATGCGTGGCAAACCGTGCACGTGACAGGCTTCGCACGGCAAAGCGGCATCCTGAAAACCTGTATTCAGCCGAGCAGGCTACAGCAAACACCGGCGACCCGCAGCAAAAGGCGATAGAAGCCGAACAGGTTGTGCGCTTGAGAGATGCTCTGAATCAATTGCCGTACGAACAGAGAGAAGCAGTAATACTGCGTGTCAAAGGCCGAATGAAATTTAGAGAAATAGCGAGGTACCGCGGTGTCTCAATCAGTACGATTCATGGAAGATACCGGTATGGCCTGGAAAAATTACGCTCATTGCTGAATTCCGAGGTGCAATAATGAGATCGAAGAAAACCATAGAAAAACTCATACACACCTTACACGACACAACCACCCCCGAAATGGACCGCAATATCCTCACCGATGTTGCAAAGGCAATGAACAACAAGAAAACCCCCTCGGCCCACCCGCCGAATGCATGGAGAATAATCATGAAAAGCAGAATAACAAAATTAGCTGCGGCAGCAGTGATAATCGTCGCGATACTCCTCAGCATAACATTACTGGATAAATCAGTCACACAAGCCTACGCAATAGACCAGACAATTCAAGCCTGTAAAAACATGCGTTTTATATATTTTGAATATTATACTCCATCACACAGGAAAATGAAAGAAGCATGGCTTGAATACGATGATCGTGGCCAAATTAAGAACGTTCGGGTTAACTGGCATTGGGGTGGGGGAAAAGAAGCGGTACAGATTTGGAAACAGGGCAAGACACAGAATTGGACCAAGCATAGCAAGAAGCTCTTACTGTTTGACGATAAGATTTTCACAGGCAAAGTAGTCGGTTTTGCTCAACGTTATGACCCGGCCAGAGCTATTGAGACTATCCAAGAGATGGAGAAGGAAGGTAAGGTAAAAATCAAAATCGATGAGCCTTCAAACAAGACATGTCCAATAATTCTAACAGCCATCTGGGAACCCAACACATTTATATATGAACGCTATTGGCCACAAATGAAGGAGGTTTTTTCCATTGACCAATCCACCAAGCTTGTCAAGGCAATAGAGACTTATGAATTAGAAGATGGGCAATACTTAGATCAGGGAGCATGGGAATATCCCGACTATAACAAGGCTTTTGATTCTAAGATTTTCAGCCTTGAAGATGAATTACCGGCGGATGTTGAAATCATTGATATGATGGCGCTTGATATTGGCCTTGAACAAGGTGATATGACCAATGAACAGATCGCAATTAAGCTTGTGCGAGAGTTTTTCAAGGCTTTAATAGCAAAGGATTACAAAGCGGCGATTAAGCTTTTCTACCATGAAAGCGCTACAGAAGAAGACGATATCCGAAAGGTGCTTGAGAATAGCCATGTCCTGAGGATTATTTCAATAGATAAGACCTTTCCGCCTCCACCTCACCCCACAAGAGGACTTTTGGGTGTATCATGTATATTGGAAATTGAAAAGGATGGGCAGGTTGTGCGGTGGGAACCTAATGATGTTTTTGTCGGCCGTGTAATAGGACACCCGAATCGTTGGACTGTAAATAGTTTCCAGGACTATAGATAGCTTCGCTTCAAAAATCCTTAAATTGACGCCTGCGTCAAAAGTGTAAAACGATGAACAAAATGCTTGTTTTTATCCCCTCCCTCACGGTCGGGGCTTGGAATTTGGACTTTTGACGGCGGCATCTAAATTAGCCCATATATTTTATTAACTTTCTAATTCAAAGGCAGGGCAATCTCAGCTCGGCCGTTTTTGTTTGTGAAAGGCGTTTGATTCAAAAGATGATTGCGGCGTAGCCTACGCAGTCCGAGCTTGTTGGGCCTTTTCTTTCGGCCATTACCTTGTTGCTGTTGGTGTGTGCCAGGAGCATTCCTTTAGTTTTTCCGAGCTTTTTTGCGGCTTCGACTGCGGCTGCGGCGGCGCCCGGGCCGCAGGCATTGCAGTTTTCTGCGGCGTTTGTCAGCATTTGTTCGGCCTGTAGTTTTACAGCCAGGTCAATGAACTGTTTATCGTTTACGACGGTAGCCCACTGCAGGGCCTCGGCTCCTGTACCCATAGGTGTAAAACCGTAGCGTGGGCCGTAATGGGTCAGGTCGGTCGAGCCTATGCACACGATTTTCTTTTCGGTCTGGCTGACGATTTCGGCGACGGCTTTGCCCAGTGAGACGGCCTGTTCACCCGGTGGTACGATAATCGGCACGATTTTTGCACCTGCAAAAAGATGCTGCACGAACGGTACCTGAACTTCGATGCTGTGCTCTGCCGCGTGTGCATGTGCGTCACTTACTGCAACTCCCTGGTTCAGCAGTTGCCTTGCCAACTCCTCGTCGATGACCGATTCTCCAATCGGCGTGGTCCAGCTACCTGATGGGTACATTGCCGGGCTGCGCCCGAAATAGCTGTGTGCGGCACCGAAAATGACGAAGGTATGGACTTTGTCGTGCTGCTGCTTTATCGCTGAGAATGCCATCGCGGCAAGGCTGCCGCTGAAGGCCCAGCCGGCATGTGGAACGATTGCTGCGGCAATGGTCTGCGGCAGTGACTCGAAAGGAACTATCTGATCGCAGAATGCGTTTATTTCATCGACACACGACTCATGCTGAAGGGGATAGAACTGCCCGGCAACAATAGGTTTTCTCGTTTCCATTTCTACCACCTAATGACTTGCATTTGTTTGTTTTCCCTGGTACTATGACCGCTAAGCTCGATGCCGGGTAGTATTTTAACAGGGCTTATTGGAAAAAACAAATGGTATCTGAAAAGAAAACAGTTGCGGTAGTGATGGGTTCGGACAGCGATATGGCTGTTATGCAGGACTGTATCGAGTGCTTGAAGGAGTTTGGCCTGGAGCCTGTGGTACGTATTCTTTCGGCTCACCGTATGCCGGTGATAGTAGCGGAATTTGCGGAAAACGCCTCTGAAGCGGGAATTAAGGTGATTATTGCCGCTGCCGGGATGGCTGCCCATTTGGCAGGGGCCTTGGCGTGTAGAACGACTGTGCCGGTTATCGGTGTTCCGTTAGCGTCAGGAATGTTGGGGGGCATCGATGCCCTTTTGAGTACGGTCCAGATGCCGTGGCCGGTGCCGGTGGCGACGGTTGCTATCGGCAAGGCTGGGGCGAAAAATGCGGCGGTTCTTGCGGTTGAGATACTGGCTTTATCTGACGCCTCGCTTGCTTCGAAGCTGGTGGAGTTTAAAAAGGAGCAGGAAAGGTTGGCTGTGGAAAAAGATTCCGCGGTTCACTAAGCGGCAGAACGCTGGTGGAAATTGGAGTGGGGAGGATCGGTTATTGCGGGAAAATGGGCTGAGGGAATTCGCATTTGGGTCGATTTTCTCAAAATCCCCCCCAAATATCAGCCCAAAAACAACATCGAAACAATTGCAATTCAACCCCGTATCAACTATTCTGAGCCTATAACAGAACTTTGATTCGGTTTGGTAACAATTATGATAGTTGTCATTGATTACGATGTGGGCAATGTCAGCAACGTCTGCAACGCCATGCGCCATATTGGCTGTGACGTGCGGTTAACCGCCGAAGCCGATACCATAAAATCAGCCGCAGGCCTTATTTTGCCGGGTGTCGCCGCTTTCGGTTACGCCGTCGGTGCGCTTGGCAGAATTTCTGAGTTGATATCTCAACACGCCTCAGAAGCCAAACCCCTGTTAGGGATATGCGTTGGATTTCAGATGCTCTTCAACGACAGTTGCGAGCATGGCCTACACAAAGGACTCGGCCTTGTCCACGGCAGCGTAGTACCGATCCCACCCGGCAGAGTAATTCCGCATATGGGTTGGAACGCGGTCGAATTCCCAGAGGATATGAACCTTTTTTCCGGCCTGACAAGCGGAACAAACTTCTACTTTGCCCATTCCTACTGCGCCAGCGTAAGCGACGACCTGGCTAAAGTCGCATACACAGATTATGGCGTGCAGTTGGCGGCATCGGTGCAAAAGGCAAATATCTATGGTGTGCAGTTTCATCCCGAAAAAAGCAGCACAGCCGGCCTGAAGGTACTCCGCAATTTTGCCGACATCTGCGAAAGGAAGGCCACCTAATGCTCACCAGGAGAATTATCCCCTGCCTTGACGTCAAAGACAACCGGGTGGTGAAGGGTGTGAACTTTCTCGACCTCCGAGATGCCGGCGACCCCGTGGAACTGGGCGCAAGATACAGCCAGCAGGGTGCAGACGAACTCGTCTTTCTCGATATTACCGCAACTATTCGCTCACGCAAAACAATCGCCGAGCTTGTCGAAAAAGTCGCCAAAAACGTCTTCATCCCTTTTACCGTAGGCGGCGGCATTCGAACCGCCGAGCAGATAGACCTGCTGCTTCGAAGCGGGGCAGACAAGGTTTCAGTCAATACTGCCGCCGTTGCCGACCCCGGCATAATCACCGAGGCCGCAGAGCGTTTCGGAAACCAGTGCGTTGTCCTGGCTATAGACGCCAGACGGCGCAAAGATGCCCGGGGCAAATGGCAGGTTTGCGTCAAAGCCGGCTCGGAACCAACCAACATCGACGTCGTCGAGTGGGCCCAAAAAGCCGAAAAACTTGGCGCCGGAGAAATACTGCTCACAAGTATGGACGCCGACGGAACAAAGGCCGGTTACGATAATGAATTGAACCGGGCCGTCAGTGACGCCGTGAACATCCCCGTAATCGCTTCCGGCGGTGCGGGCACTCTCGACCATCTCTATGACGCCCTCATCGACGGCCATGCCGCCGCGGTACTGATGGCCTCAATTACGCACTTCGGCAACTGCACCATAAACGACATGAAACAATACCTCGCCGGCAGGGGTATCCCAATGAATTTGTGAATGCCAACATCAAGCGCTTCACTGTTCCGGCAGAACGGTATCACCACAGATGACCTTTAAGTCGAACCGCCACCCAGGCCGAAATCTATCTTAAGAATAAGCTGTTCTGACGTGCGTTTTGTGCTATAATGCCGCAGCACTCTTGTCGAGCTAAAATCTGAGTTTCGAGTTATTAGAGGACTTGAAAATGTGTGGCATTGTAGCTTATCTCGGTAAAAAAACCGCCCAGCCAATTCTCATAGAGGGGCTCAAACGCCTGGAGTATCGTGGTTATGATTCTGCCGGCGTGGCACTGCTGGGTAGCGGAGCAATTAAGCTCAAGAAGACCGAGGGCAGAATCAGTGCACTGGAAAAGATTCTCGACGAACCCGATAGTAAGGATACTCTCGGAATCGGCCATACCCGCTGGGCAACGCATGGCAAGCCGAATACTATAAACGCACACCCTCATCTGGACTATAGCGGCAAGATAGCCCTCGTTCACAATGGAATTATCGAGAACTACAGCACGCTGAAAACCTGGCTTCGAAACGAAGGCATAGACTTCGCCAGCGAAACGGACACAGAGGTGGTGGCTAATCTTATTGGTTACTTTTACGTCAGAGGTGATAACGGTCCGGACCACGAGCAGCACAACGGACAAAGCAGATTCGAATGGGCTGTGCAACGAGCACTGCATGAACTGCACGGCACTTTTGGGTTGGGCATAATCTGTGCTGATTTCCCCGGCGTACTAATCGGGGCAAAGAGGGGCAGTCCTTTGATTCTGGGTGTTGGTGAGAACGAATTCATCCTGGCATCCGATGCCGCTGCCATCGTCGAGCATACGACCCAGGCTGTATATCTTGCAGACAACGAAATGGTGATAGCCACATCAGCGGGATTTCATACCAAGACGCTTGACAATGTAGCCGTCAACAAGAAACTGCACGAGATTGAATTCTCGCTGGAACAAATCGAGCTGGGTGGTTTTCAGCATCACATGCTGAAAGAGATTTTCGAGCAGCCCACTTCCCTGAGTACATGCATGGGCGGCAGAATCGACCGCGTAAACAACAAAATTAAGCTCGGCGGCATAGATTCCTACCTGCGTGAATTAACCCGAACAAAGCATCTTATCATCACCGCCTGTGGAACCGCATTTCACGCAGGCCTTGTCGGCGAGTTTCTCTTCGAGCACCTGGCACGTATTCCAACCGAGACAGAATACGCCAGCGAGTTCCGATACCGCAATCCAGTTATCGAAGACGAAACTGTTGTAATTGCCATAAGTCAGTCCGGAGAAACTCTTGATACTATGGCCGCGGTTGAAGAGGCGAAAGAACGGGGAGCAACCGTATTAGGCATTGTAAACGTTGTAGGCTCAAGTATTGCCAGGGCTACAGACGCCGGCATATACCTGCACGTCGGCCCGGAAATCGGTGTTGCAAGTACCAAGGCGTTCACTGGTCAGTTGGCTGTCCTGACCATGCTGGCCCTTGAGCTTGGAAGAAGAATACACATAAGCAGCGACGCGGCCAAACGGTACATAGAGGAGTTTGCACAAATACCCGATAAAATTGCCCCGATACTTGAGCAGTCCGAGCACATCAAGGGAATCGCCGCTGCCAATATCGACAGGAACAACTGGCTGTTTTTGGGCAGGGGGTTTAACTACCCGGTTGCACTTGAAGGCGCCTTGAAGCTTAAGGAAATAAGCTATATTCATGCCGAAGGCTTGCCTGCTGCTGAAATGAAACATGGCCCTATTGCCCTTATCAACGACAGTATGCCGGCAGTCTTCATCGCGACAACAGGGCCTCAGTATAACAAAATTATGGGCAATATTTCCGAGGTAAAAGCCCGGGGCGGAAAGATCATAGCCGTTGCCACTGAAGGTGATGAAAACATTAAACAATACGCCGACCACCTGATTACCGTGCCGGATGTCTCAGAACTTTTGCAGCCGATGCTGACAGTCATCCCCCTGCAGTTGCTCGCATATCATGCCGCTGTGCTTCGCGGCCATGACGTTGACAAGCCCCGGAATCTGGCCAAAAGCGTAACAGTTGAGTAGTTGTATGTTGTCAAATAGTAATCTGAGTAAGCAAGCACAACACGGTGTCCAATCTTCTGCAGTAACAGGCCCCGGCGGTTTTACTCTTATCGAACTGCTGGTTGTTATATCGATTATCTCGGTACTGATGGGTATTATGATGCCGGCACTCGGCAAAGTGCGGGTCATGGCGATGAGGCTCAAATGCAGCAGCAATCTCAAGCAGATTTACCTGGCGATGCAGATGTACCTGAACGATAACAGGAATTTCTATCCAGCCGCTCAGGACCCCCTGCCGGGCTTCTACTGGTTCTGGATGGGTAGATACCGTTCGCATATCCAGGAATATTTTGGCACGAAAATCACAGAGCAAACCCCTTCGGTTATGATATGCCCGCAGGACCAGAGCAGTGGACGGGCCGGCGAGTCCTTCAGTTACGCCTATTCCATGAGCTTTTACCACAGCCCGGAGCAGATAAATACGATGAGCAACATGACATATACTTTCATGATTCCCCTGCCTTCCAAACCACAAAAAAGTGCCGGCGTGTCGAGGCCCTGGAGCAAGATTCTCGTCGGCGAGTGGTACAGTAATCATTTTCGAATCGAAGACGACAATGGCTGGTGGTGGTGGTATGGTCGGCGGAATTATCTTTTCGCAGATGGCAGCGTCAGCTATATCAAAGCCGAAGATATCCGCCAGGCAAGGGACATGCTCCCCGATCCCCACCTGACTATAGACGGTATCAAGGGCACTGATTGGCCAAGATGAATTTATGGCATTCAACCGGGCCGCAGCTTAACCGACCAGAGAAGATTGTTTTCATCTTAGCGGCCCTTTCAAATACCGTCAACGCCGCGCTCATGCCGCAAAAAAGCGGTTTGGCATATACGCCTCTGTTTATTATGCTTTAGTTAGCCTAAAACGGCCTCTCTAAAATGTTGTTAGCTGTGTTTTCCGGAGGTGGATTATGAGCGTAAACGAGGACAAAGCTAAATTGGAACAATTAAAATCGCGGATGAAAGACGCCCGCAAGGAAAGTGATTACCGGCTGTTAAAACTTGCTCTGGTGATGGCTGCGCTTGCATTTGTTGCAGCCGTCATGAACGGGCAAATCCAGATTTGGTAGACTTTTCTTCACTCGCGACAGCCTCCCCGCAGGCCTTGTCCGGCCCTGATGCTGTAGAAGGGCTTTAGGGAGGTTTTATGGCCAACCACTTGCCAATGGCAGTTCTGTGCAGTTGGTTGTGAAACTGCACGTCAGCTTCCAGACACCGATATCATTTCTTGGTTTTCCTCGATGGTTCTGCAGATTTCATGCGATTTTGGGCGGATTTCACATGGCATTCCAATGGCTGTCAACAAAAAAACGGTAAAATCCCCATCTTGCTGAACCTGAGCGGATTTTGCACACGCCAAATGCGTCTGTGGTATGCCTGGCTTAATATCCTGCCTATCAATCTCCAAACGCGTTAAACCAGGTCTTTCCGAGGCTGTCAGTCTGAGCATTCGATACGCCGGCTTCAAAACAAATCTCAACAAGCTAAAAAAAAGTCAGGATTCATGGAACAGATGACCGGCTTTGCGCATCTTACACATGTATGATATACGGATTGCCAAAGGGGTGAACCAGGGCAATTCATGGGGTCGACAGCAGGTTCTGCAGCACACTAATAGATGGATAAACATGCACTCGGATAAGTTCATGGTTCATCACACTCGTCCACAAAGCGTATTATCCAAATGACAAACGCATCTTTGTGAATGAAACGGTAGGACACGCATAGATTCTTGCGCTTTTGCCGAGGGTGTTTAGTTATGTCTTCACGGAAGGAAGATGTTTTATTTATTACGCACTGATAGTATTAACTCAGTTTTGGCTCCAGCCGGTACCCTACGCTGATTTAAGTGGCGACGGATATGTTGACTTAAACGACTACGCGATCCTTTGTCGTATTGAGCAGGGTGATATTTGGGTTGCAAAGTACAACTGGCTGTGCGAAAACACTTATGCCGACGGTAGTACCGAATGGGTTGAGGGCTGGACTTACACGGTCTGGGAAACCGAACCGCTTAAGCGTGACCGCCATCCTGAAATACCAGGCTTCGACTGGACCGACCGGTGGGGGCAAAGGCCGCTTGCAGAGATGAACTACATCTTTTTTGAGGAAATGTTCCCGGATTTGATTATCGAAGATGCAAACGAACCTCTCTATATGGAATTGCCCGCCCGGCAGGCACCGCCACCATCCATTACCCGATGGGAGATTGCATCGACGCATGGTGGTGGCATTGGCCAGCTTTGGCAAGTGATGGCCGATGGCTATGTTGAACCTCGTACAAAAGGCATTGAAAAACTTCGCATTTGGTTTAATCAGCCCATGAATACCGATTACACCGATCCCGGCCTTATTCTGCTTACAAACCAACGCACCGCGAGTGAATCGCACCCATGCTCGGTTCAGTGGCAGCAGCCGGACTGTATGGTTATTACCTTGTGCTCGGCTTTACCCGACACGGATACCTATAGAATAAGGATCGACGAACCGTTATGGTCCTCGCAGAATCTTTTGCTTGGTGGAACTGGTGAGATATGCGTAAGCACACTAAAGGGAGATGTTGATGCTGATCGTTCAGTTGCCGCAGAGGATATCCGGGCCGTTAAAAACCACGTTGGAGAGCCGGTCGACAATCTCAACGCGAGATTTGATGTTGACGCCAGCGGAACGATAGACTCTCAGGACGTGTTTATAGTTCTTGCGCATGTCGGAAATAGTGCTCCATTGTGTCAGCCGTAGCGCAATAGATAGTTTTTGCTCAACCCATCAGGTCTTTGTAATCGGCGCAGAATTTTTTTCGGCCGCATTCTCTACAGTGCGCTCCTCGCCAGATACCATCAAACTGCTCCATGATTTTGGCGATTATTGCCCTTTCGTCGGTGATAATGCCCGTTTCAAAGTTTCTCCTGTGCTCGCTCTTGGCCCCCATGCCGGCGCCGGTCAGATTCGCGCTGCCGGTGTAAGCGAATTCACCATCAATAATGACCGTTTTGAGGTGTACCCTTGGGCAAAGAATTCGTTCCATTGCGTTTATCAGATTCGGATACCTGTCGAAATCTTCTCGAAAAGCAGGTCCAGGCTCCTTGGCATGCAGCAGTCTTATCTCAATGTGTCTCAGGGCCAAATCGGAAAGAATCTCGAGAAAAGGCACCATCGTGCCTGCCTTGTCCACATAAAGGTCCTTCATATCGGCAGTAGCTATCCACAGAAACTTGCCGGCAGTGCCGACTCGCTCGCAAAGAACCTTTTCGTAAATCTCCCTGTCGGTAATAAGGTCAATCACTTCAGTGCACCTCGACAGATTACAACACCAGTTTTTTGCCTGCTTTGTATGCCCTTAGAAATGCAGCGTTGCCCAGAGTTTGGTCTTTTTCACCAGCGGCCAGGCCAATATACTGACGATTGATAACCCTGCCTCCAAGGCATTTCGCCGCTGCTTTTAGAAGGCGCATACTATTAGGCATAAAAAGTCTGCTGATAAACGCCGGCGCAGCACTGGAGGTTATTATGACAGCCTTGCGAACAACCTGAGATGACCTTAACTTCGGCATCTTCGAACCCCATGGCCAGTAGCTGTAACAAACCAGTCGCTCAATAAATCGCTTCATCACCGCCGTCACCGTAAAAAAGTTGATCGGGGAACCAAGCACAACACCGTCGGCTCGCTCAATCTCGGTTAGTATCGCATCCATATCGTCATCGTGAATGCATTTACCTCTCGGCCCCTGCTGTTGTGTGCACGTTCTGCAATTGGTGCAAAACTCGATGTGCCTGCCATTAAGATATATTTTCGCTGTCTCGGCTCCATTGTCCCTGGCGGCTTTGAGCACCGCTGAAACCGCACTGTCAATAGCATGACCTTTGCGATAGCTCCCAATGATGCCGACAATCTTTTTCTTCATGATTTATCTTTCTGCGGCTAATCTTCCTTCAACACAACATTGTCGTATTCGATTTCGAACCTGAGTTTATGATTTGCCTCCTGGCGAGCTAATTCCAGCCAATAGCAATGATGATTTTACAGCCCGGCGTGCTTTATGCCAGTGGTTTTTCGCCGATTATGACTTCAAGCCTGGACCTGGAACATCGTCCCCTCCTGCCGACTGGGTTTAGGGGGATTTTGGTTGGGGGGAAATGGGGTGGATTGTGCAGATTTTGGCAGGGGGATCGAGGGAAAATTCGGGATTGGGTTGAAAAAGGGGATGCGGAGTTGGTCCGAAGCGAGAAAGCTTGAACTGTTATCCGCAAAAAGCAGTGGGTTCGAAATTGGGTTTGATTGGGTTTGTTTTTTCGGAGTGCGAAGGGGTGATTCATGTTCATAGTCCCTGTGTTCATAAGAGGTTAGGTCCATTTTGGCGTTTCGAAAATTGGGTTTGTTTTGCATTTTTATAGTCGCCTAGGCGGTTCGGGGGCGGCGGTTTGAAATTGGGTTAGATTGGGTTTGTTTTTTCGCGGTCCGCGAAGGCGAAAGTCTCCATAAGCCGTTTTGCAATAGGGGGTTAGGTTCATTTCTGGTTTTTGAAATTGGGTTTGTTTTGCATAAATTGAGAGGAAGCACGAAATCCGAATATCTAAATCCGAAATAAATTCGAAGCATGAAAATGAGAAGGCTCGAAACAAGAGGAGAGCCCCGACGAGTCGGGATAAACTCCGATCTTCGATGTTTGCGATTGTTATCATAGTCTCGATCCTCGTTTCTGGGGGCTTAGAAAAAGGGCGCCCTTCTGTAATAGGGGCGAACCTACGCATATTGTCGAAAATTCGGGGGGGGTTGCCGGGGCAAATGGCCTAAGCGCTTGTGGCAGAATGGGTAAGGGATTTTTGGTGGTTATGGGGGTTTTCGAAGAAGTGCGTTCGGTTCTGATTGATTAGGGTCCGGGAGCCGCGGGGGCAGCAGTGAAAGTCAAAAGGCGAAAGGCAAAAGGGGAAAGTAAAAGATAAAACGGATTGTGTAACCACGAAGGGCACGAAGATCACGAAGAAGAAAAACAGAAAAGAAGGCAAAAGGCAAAATGACAAAGTAAAGAAGAAAAAGAACTGTGGAACCGCGAATGGACGCTAATGGACGCGAAGTGCTTTCAAGCACGTAAATAGAGCAAAGAGAAAGGAAGGTGGTCAGCTTTGGTGTGCTCGGTAAGCATTGCTGCGGGCTTTGTCGCAAATGCTTAGTGCCCTCCACAGGCCTGCCGGCCTATATGGGAAGCTGACTTATCATCAAGTATATAGACTGTAAAGTTGCAGATTTTGGGCTTTACTGGGAGGCTGTGAGTGGTGATAATGTCGGTATGAAAAAGGCGTTGGTAGATTTGGCGACAAGGTATTACCGCGAAGATAAGGAAGAAGTTAATATATAAAAGCCAAAACGGATGTTTTTGAACCACGAAGGGCACGAAGATCACGAAGAAGAAAAAGTGAGAATTAAAAAGTAAAAGGTAAAAGGTAAAATGTTGAAAATGTATTAAGGTGGGATATAATTATTGAGCGTAAGGTAGGTGAGTAAAATGGCAGATATGGCGACAAGGAGTTTTATTACCACGAAGAAAAGGAAGAAGTTGATAGTAAAAGATAAAACAGATTGCGTAACCACGAAGGGCACGAAGATCACGAAGAAAGGGAAGATGTTTAGAGTTAAAAGATGGAAAGGATGTTTTGAACCACTGTAATGCTTCAGTCGGAATTGGACATTTCCTGAATTTGAGTTAGTATGTAAATCAAAGAAAGGAAATGGACATGGCAAACAAACGTAAAAAGTTTTCCTCTGAGGAAAAAGTCGGGCTTCTCCGCC